>TARA_R110002167_G_scaffold360081_1_pt1 | contig 21789 bp, 16 predicted proteins | sample TARA_R110002167 | Tara Oceans TARA_R110002167 (sample SAMEA4398238) | marine metagenome | biome: Polar Biome; feature: [MES] marine water layer (ENVO:01000295) within the mesopelagic zone...; material: water (ENVO:00002006), including particulate matter (ENVO:01000060) such...
TCGAAATTGAGCCAATTTAAAGGTTTTTCCATACGTTAGTCAGAATGACGAAAAAACCAAAATGAAATTATCAGACGATTTTAAAAGTGCATTAAGGCACTTCACATACTACTATACGAATGGTACTTTACCGTATGTAATTGGTGATGAAAAACTATTGGAAGGAATAGACTATCGAGAAATGCTTAAAACTGAAGCAAGCCTTTTGAAATGGTATATGCAATCTATTCCAACAATATTAAAATGGATGAACACGGAAAAGTATTAAATCAAACTTACGCTATGAAAAGAGCGGCTCAATGGATAAGAATGGTTTGTAGAGAAGAAAATGAAGAATACAAAGTTGAACCTGAATTTGAAGATTGGGAAACTTATTTGTACTAATGAATATAGAAACTATACCATATAGCCAATACGTAAAAAATATTCCTCAAGAAGGAAGATGTATTCTTGGACAGCAAAAAAACGAGCAAATTATTGTTTATCAGGCGTACAATAATTCGATTGCTGATTTTGCTATTGAAAATCAATATTTTGGTGGCAATTCCTATAGTTATTCAAGAATGTCTTGGATTAAGCCAAACTTTCTGTGGATGATGTACAGATGTGGTTGGGCTCAAAAAGAAAATCAAGAGAGAGTTCTCGGAATTTGGATGAGAAAAACTGACTTCGATTTTATTTTACAAGAAAGTGTTTTTAGTTCTTATCAAGAAAATATTTATGAAACCCACGAGAATTGGAAAAATGAATTAGCAAATAAAACTGTTAGACTTCAATGGGACCCTGACCACGATATTTATGGGAATAAACAAGACCGAAAAGCAATTCAACTTGGAATAAAAGGAGATTTATTAAAAAAATTTGGAAAGGAAATGATTACTGAAATTATTGACTTAACGGAGTTTGTAAAACTCCAAAAGAAAATAATCGACAGCGGAGAATTAGATATGTTGCAAGTTCCAAAAGAAAGGGTTTATGAACCAAATAGTGAACAAACAAAATTACGAATTGGACTAAAAGAACAAAGCACCTAACACTGTATATGAAATCATAGCCGCCTATCGGCAGGCTACGCTTCATATACTAAACGTTGGCGGTAATATGAACAAAATGAATATAATTAAAACAAACTTGAAATGAGTAGTTACTTTTTCCTAGAAGCTGAGAAAAAAGCCAAAAATGCAGAATTAATAGATGCGTTAAAAGATTACTCTGAATCAAATCAAACCTTGGTTTATGTTTTAGACAGACCTCTAACTGACCAAAAATATTCTTATAAATATTCTGAAGCTCTAATTATATTATCATCTAAACGAAAAATAGCTATTGTTGATTATGGAGACAATGAAGAACAATATGAAAATTTTGTTGAAGATGTAATTGAAGATATAGGTTCTATATCAGACAAATATTTATATAAAGAAGTTGTTGGAAGACCAAGAATATGGAGAAAATCGTTGCTAGAAACTGAGTTGTCAATTTCTGATATACATTCTATAGATAACTTTTTTGAAAATATTTCATTAAACAATGATAGTGATAATAAAAAGTTAGACTTATTAATTTCACTTTTTATTGGAAGTATCAATGATATAGACCGTGTAAAAGACGAAGTCCCAACAACTATATTAGATAAGGTAAAGCAAAAAATTCAATTATTTGACGGAGACCAAACTCGTTTCATTTATCAATCATTAGACAAGAAGAAAATCCGAATCCAAGGATTGTCTGGCACAGGAAAAACAGAACTACTTCTTCATAAATTAAAAGACTTATATGTAAATGATAGCGAATCAAAGATATTCTTTACTTGTCATAACAAAATTTTAGCGGACAACTTGCATAAAAGAATTCCTGATTTTTTCAACTTTATGAAAGTAGAACAACAAATTGAATGGAATCAAAGATTATGGTGTACAAATGCTTGGGGTTCAAACTCTTTTCCTAATTCAGGCGCATATAGATACATATGTGCTTTTTATAAAATCCCCTTTTACAGATATTCTTACCAAATGTCATTCAGTAAAGCTTGTCAACTTGCAATTGATGATATTAAAGAAAAATATAAAGAGGATATTCCACCAGCATTAACTTATATGTTCATTGATGAAAGTCAAGACTTTGATGATTCGTTTTTTGATTTATGCGATTTAGTAACAGAAAAAAACATTTACATAGCAGGAGATATATTTCAAAGTATTTTTGATGAAAATATATCTAGTACAATAGAACCTGACTTTTTATTAGGTAAATGCTACCGTACTGACCCTAAAACTTTAATGTTCGCTCACGGACTAGGTATGGGACTTTTTGAAAAAACTAAATTAAGATGGTTAGAAGAAAAAGAATGGAAAGATTGCGGTTATAACGTCAAAATAGAAAATTCAAAATATCACCTCAGTAGAGAACCACTTAAGCGTTTTGAAGATTTAGATGAAAATTTTGAAAGTATACGAATTGTTGAAATAGAACAAAACTTCTCAGATACTGTGATTAAAACAATTCACGATATAATAAATGATAACGAAACAGTTAAGCCAGAAGACATTGGAATTATACTATTAGATGGTTCAAAAGATATTTATCGATTTGCAGACATAGTAGAGGTTAAGATTCAAAGAGAATTTGGGTGGTTGGTAAATAAAGCATACGAATCAAAAGAAAAGCAGCCAAATACATTACTAATCAGTAATAGAAACAATGTTAAAGGTTTAGAGTTTCCGTTTGTTATTTGTGTAACGAAAAGAATTACTGATAGTCCTAGTTATCGAAATTCTTTATATACTATGCTAACAAGGTCTTTTATCAAGTCTTATTTTGTTACGCAACCAGGAGAAAAATCTGGATTAACAGAAAATATGCACGAAGGATTAAATCATATTGTAGCTCATAAAGAAATGGTTATACAAGAACCTTCAGAAGCTGAAAAACAAAAGATTCAAACAAGGTTCAAGTATAGTCTCAAAAAATTATCCCACTTTGATTTGATGATGGAAATATTCAAAGAGCTTAAAGTTGAAAAGAAATATCAAGACACACTTTTAAAAGCTACTCAACAAATGGATATGATTGAAAGTGACCAAAGCACTTTGAAAGAATTTATTAAAGACAATTTAAAATACATAAAGGAAAAATAATGAAACTCATTGAACGTGATATTTTTCCATTCAAAGAAAATGAATTCTTTGTACCTGTAAGAGACAAAATCGATTATGCTAGAGTTATAATTTATGCAACTAGATATTTACTTCTTAATTTACCTACAGATGGAATAAAGTGTGATACACAAATGAAACTTTGTATCGATAAAATGAGTAGATTATTTTTTTATAAGAATAAAAAATATTTTAGTATTTCCTACCCTTTTTCGGTTCAAGTTGATGAAAATGAAATAACTGATATAAGTACTTTAACTGGTAAATCAATAGACAGCAAATCTCTTTCAAGTGTTATATCAATTATAGAAGATTCTTCATTTAAGTTGAATCCATCATTAACAGATTACTATATGGAATCTGATACCGCTGAATATATCGGAATTTCAATGTTAGAAGAAATTTTTCAATCAGAACCAGCCTATATTAGGTATGATAGTGACCCTGAAAATGAGAATGGAAAAATACACCCCATCAATCATCTAGATATAAATTACTCTTCATATGGAACTTATAAATTAGGACTAGAAAATGAAATTGAGTCAATTTTTTTTGATGATATTTTAAATATTCGAACAGACTGTTCATTTCTAAAATAAATACTACCGCCAATAACTAAGCATTCTGACGGCTGGAACAGCCTAGTCTGAATGCAATGTTGAACGAAACGATGTTGGGAAATAGGATTACTATGGGGAATGGTTTTTCCTGTTTTATTTTTTAATGGTTGGAGAATGAGAAAGTTAGGTAGTTATAGGTTTTTCCCCTACTTTTATTACGACCTGACCGATCTGCCTGTCGATATTGACTTTGAAGGCCCTGGTCAATGCCATAAAGCCTTACTCTGTCAAACTAGGTAGTAATGGGGGCTGATGGTTTACTGCTTATTATTGGTACTAATAGTTTAGGTTATCAGGCTTTACTCAACGGCTTTTGTCTTTCACAAAATACAACAATTTGAAAATTGTAGAAATATTAAAGGCTATTGCCTATCTTTGATACTATCAAATGATACTATTTTGATTTTATGGAATGAAACCACCTTATACTATAACAAGTAAAATCTTAAAGCTTGTTGCTTTAATTTCAGAGAAGATAGGCGAGGTAAACGCTGCTCATTTGAGTAAACCTCCAACCGAACTAAGGAAGAAAAACAGAATTAAAACAATTCACTCTTCTCTTGAAATAGAAGGAAACACGCTGACAATTGAACAAATCACTGCAATTGTTGAAAACAGAAGGGTGATTGGACCCAAGAAGGACATTCTGGAAGTAAAAAATGCTATAGTAGTATATGACTATTTGGACAACTTAAACCCCAATAGTTTCGCGTCTTTTTGTGAGGCCCATGGATTATTAATGAATGGCCTAATTGAATCTGCTGGACAACTCCGAAGTAAATCTGTTGGAATAATAAAGGGTTCAGAAATTGCACATATTGCTCCACAAAGTGGAATGCTTAAACCCTTAATGAATGATTTATTTGATTATCTTAATAATGATGATGATTTAATTTTAATCAAAAGTTGTGTGTTTCATTATGAAATGGAATTTATACACCCCTTCATTGACGGTAATGGAAGGATGGGAAGACTATGGCAAACCCTAATTTTAAAAAATTACCACCCCGTTTTTGAGTTTTTGCCCATAGAATCCTTAATAATGGAACGTCAGGAAAATTATTATGAGGCTTTAAGGAAATCTGATAATTCCGGAAAATCAACCCTATTCATTGAATTTATGCTTGAAATTATTCATGAATCATTTGAAGAATTACTAAATATACAGAATGTAAGCCTCAAAAATATTGACAGAATCAACCTGTTCAAATCAATAATAAAGGAAGGTTACTTTTCCCGAAAGGATTACCTAAAGAATTTTAGAGAAATATCATCAGCAACTGCAAGTCGTGATTTAAAGTTTGCATTTGAAAATGGAATGGTTGAGAAAATCGGAGACAAAAACGCCACAAGATATAAATTCAAATAAAAAAAAGCCTAAGAACGTACAATAATTATAGACGAAACAGCAGTAAGTTCAAGGGTTGTAGTTTTATGGCTTGAAAATTTTGTAGGCCGTTATCGGCTACTATTCTTCTACTAAACGTTAGCCTGCCACGAAGCTGTGACAGTCCAGTTGGTGTAAATCTTACCTAAATAATTTGCTGTTCATTTAGAAGAGCTTCACCTGTTAGGGTTTTGCTGAAGCTCTGAATCGTCAAACGTGCAAGCTAAAATGCATAAGCATGAACCCATAGTAGCTTCGATAAGTGTACCCGTTGATGGGGAGAGTTTTGAGGGTCTCAAACCCTGGAAAGTTGCATGGATTAACAGCAATGTGAAGTGTAATGGTCTACCGGAGTCATAGGGGTGGCGTGGTTATAGATGGATTATACCTATGCTTGGTAGATTCATTTGAAAAGCAAGTAAAGAAAGCTATCTGTGAGCCGTATGAGGGGAAATTTCACTGCCTGCCCCATTTTTTCGGGGTACGGTTTAATGAAGGGTTGCTGATTCTTTACTGCTTATTATTATCTTTATAGGTAATTAAATAGGGTCGGCTATCAGGCTCTACTCTATGCAACAATTAAGACAGAACTATGAGAAAACTAATTTTAAAAAATCTGATTATAATTTTACTATGTTGTTTAACAACCCAATTGCAAGGTCAAGAATCTTGGATTGACACTTCTATTCATAGTGGATTAATAGAATTGAAAACAGATTACTCTTTTAAAACCTTGGTTTCGGATGATTCAATTAAGACCACATCGGAAACCCTTAAGAACCTTAACAATGCTAAACTGTATTTTGACGAAATTTTTAAAACTGATTTAGATTTTGCTGTCCTATTCATAGCAATTAAAGAATGGAATAAATATGCTTATTTTCCACCACCTGGTTTACCTCAAGCTGGAACAGGAAATGTTATACTCGGACTGGATAAATCAATAGTTTCAATGGGAGTGGAAAAAATGATTTTTCAACTACCTGAACAATATTTGACTTCATTAAAGACTGTTTACGGAGAGAATATAGATTTAGACCTCTTTTATCGAGAGATATTATCAATTCACGAATTAGCCCATCTCTATCATTTTAAAGAAGGAACTAAACCTCAAAGAAAGTGGTTACAAGAATTATTTGCCACAATGAGTATGTATTCTTTCATAAAAGAAAAATCAAACTTTTCTTACCAATTGATGAATACCTATCCTGAATTTGTAATACAATCTGGAGATAGAATGGCTGAATTTAAAACACTCAAAGACTTTGAAGAAAAATATGTTCAGAAACTAACACCTCAAAACTACGAATGGTTTCAAATGCAACTCTATCAAAACGCAAAGTCAATAATTGATTCAAATAAAAGTGACATTTTAATAAAGCTTCAAAAGTTTTTAATAAATACGGACTTAAGTAAAACAAAAGTTCTTACTGAATCGGAATTATCAACTCGATTAGAAAAAGAAGTTGGAAAAGAAGTAGCTGATATTTTAGATAACTGGAAATATAAATAACTGTTGCCAATTACTAAGCATTCTGACTGCTGGAACCCTTCGACTTCGCTCAGGGGCCGTGCTCATGGACCAGTACAGGGTGTGGGGAACTTGGTTTACTATGGGGAATGGTTTTCCCTGTTTTATTTTTTAATGGTTGGAGAATGAGAAAGTTAGGTATTTACAGGTTTTTCCTTTACGTTGTTTTGTTTTTTTTGGAGGCTGAAGCCACTTTTATGATGTTTTAATCGTGATTATTAGGTGTTTTTCCCTTTTGGACATAGCTGTCCCATTAAGCTGACTGGCACTTATTCTTTTGCTTTCTTATTTTATTAAACCAATTGGCTGGTGGCCCCTGTTGGTTAATATAGGCCAGTGTATGCTTTCTAATCTATTCCTAAATGAATAGCCCTTTCAACGGGAGAATATCCGATATCAGAATCTAAAATAGACAATTCGCCCTTTAACAACAAAGGTGGTTGTGCCATAAATTTAGGAGTACTTCCTCTATGTGGTTGAGCTGAATGGACTACAAACGGATGACATAAGTAAATTGTACCTGCTTTACCAGTTGCATACACTTCTTTTCTTTTTGGCAACTCGTCCAATTTGTCTGCAAGTTCCATAAAAGAAAGACCTAAATCTCCTTCTTTAGACAGTACCTTTGCAACATCAATATGTGAACCTTCATAAATAACTGTTGGAGCATCATTTTCCCTGACATCAGAATAAAGAATCAACATCAATAACGCTCTTCCTTTCGATTTGACATTGACACGCCATTCAAGAAAATTATTTGGGTCATTTCCCGGAAAACTTGCATCTACGTGTTTTCCCGTATCGCTAGGTTCCTGATTAGATGGAAATCTGACAGGAAATGTTCCTACATTCCGACAAGGAATCCATTTGTCTTTACCAATTAACTGATTAAATGCATTATGCAACTTTGGAGTGTTTATGGATCTGACAAAAGGTTCATTTGTGTACATTCCCAAACGAATTACAGGCTCAACCCAGGTTGAAGGATTTGACCTGTCACAAGGAAGGTCCTTCCAAAGAATTTCTAAAGCAGCATCTGCTATTTCCTTGGAAAATGAATTATCAAGACGAACAAAACCGTTATAAATAAAATGCTCTATTTCCTTTTTACTTAGTATATCTGACATATATTTTTGTTTAAATAACCACCCACAAGCAACAATAAATACTGTCGTCAATAAACTTGGTTATAGGGTTATTAATAAAATGAGTGAATAATAAAAAAAGTACGCTTTGTATAAATAAAGCGCGTTGCTTAAAGAACTAAGCTCGAAAGGAATATTATAGCATTACTGTCATTCTCATGAAGACAAAATTAAAAAAAAATATTTCTAAATCAACAAAACAAAGAAGGGTATCCACATAACATTGTATAAGCGTAATGTGGGCAGATTGGCTAAAATTGAGTATTTTGGTTTCCAGTAAAGTTTAGTATAAGCAGAAAGTGAATCGCTATTAAAACTGCATTACGCTTATACTAGACCGTTAGTGTGCCACGAAGCTATGGTAATCCAGTAGGCGTAAATCCTACCTAAATAATTTGCTTTTTATTTAGAAGAACTCCCGACAGTTAAATTCGTGAGGGTTTCGCTGAAGCTCGGTATGCTCAAATGCGAAAGCTGGCTGTAATTAAAACAAAATGAACGCAATAGATAATATTAGTAAAGAAGAATATAAAGAAGTCGTAGAAATTTGGGAGGCCTCTGTTCGAGCGACACACGATTTTCTAAAAGAGGAAGATATTGAATATTTTAAACCACTAATTTTAAATACCTATTTAGATGCAGTTGAATTAAAATGTATTAGGAATAATGACAGAAAAATAGTAGGTTTTCTTGGCGTGGCTGACCAAAACCTAGAAATGTTATTTATTGATCCTGACTTTAGAGGAAAAGGAATAGGAAAAGCGCTATTAAATTATTCAATACACAAGTTGAACGTGAGAAAAGTCGATGTAAATGAACAAAATGAACAAGCTGTCGGGTTTTACAAGCATTTCGGGTTTGAAGTTATTAAACGTTCTGATTTAGATTCATCCGGAAAACCTTTTCCAACTTTACATATGGAATTAAAAAAAAACTACCTCCAAGAACGTGGATAGTTAATTGCTTGGTTCTAGCCTATTTATGAAAATCCTCGCGAATTTTCTATACGGTTTTATTTGCAAGCTTTAACCCGAAATAAGTAATAGATAATCTATTAGGTGCTGAGCGTTAAAACCCATAAGCATGAATCTTTATAAGCTTCGAGTAGTGTATCTGAAAGTGGGGAGTTTTTTGATCTCGGTTTTTGGGGAAAACACTAGTATTCCCCTTCTACTTGCTCAAGGTCCACTCAGGTCCCTTAAAAAAAGGGTATATAGCGGGATTGGTTTCCCCTCTTTCGATTTTATTGATAATTAAAGCCATTTTCAATAAAAATGTGGTCTATCCCTTCGGTTTTTTGCCCGAAACACTTATTTTGATAAATATTAGCCCTAAGTGGTTGATAACATTGTCAATATAAACGAAATGCCAAGGTTAAATATACCAATCTAGAATGGTTGCGGTTGATTAAGAAAACTGTCATTCATGTAAATTATGACTCAAAAGAAGACCTTAATAATTAGAATCATTTTGTTCGGTGGAACGGCAATTTCCTTGTTTTTTGTGCCATGGATTTTAGTTAAAGCCTGGATTTTACCTCTTCCTGATACGATTCAAGAACAAGTAGAGGAAGCGCTAGGCCATGGTTTTGATGGCATGATTGTTTACGTGGACCAAGCAGGAAAATCACCGAAACATTATACTGGTGGTTGGAAAGATAGAGAAAATAAGATACCAGCTGACCCAAATTCATTGTTTAAAATTGCAAGTATTAGCAAGTTATATACCGCTGTAGCAGCTACTAAATTGGTCAAAGAACAGCGTTTGTCTTTTGATAAACCACTTGCTGATTATCTTCCTGAACTTATAGGTAGAATTGAAAATGCTGAAGAAATTACCTTGAGGATGATGATCCAACACCGTTCCGGTATTCCAAATTTCACAGATAATCCAACGTATTGGGAAAACGAACAAGAAAATGGCAATAATGCTTTGGATTTTGCTATCGACCTACCTGCTAGTTTTAAACCCAATGAGGGATATGAATATTCCAACACGAATTATTTATTGCTTCGGAGGATTATGGATGATGTTTTAGGGTACAGCAACAATCAGTATATCAAAGAGAAAATATTGATTCCACTTGAGCTTAAAAACACTTTTTTTTCGATTAATGAAGTCGATTTAGATGATGTTATGAGTGGGTATTATGTTGGGTATGAAGAAGATTTCAAAGCACGTGACTATGGGATGTTGGCTACAGCAAAAGATGTGGGTATATTTTTGAGAGCCTTAAACGATGGTTCGGTATTTGACGAAGGAGAAAAGGAAATCTATCCTTATGATTACAATCATGGAGGATTGGTTGTTGGCTATCAAAGCCTTGCAGAATACCACAAAGATATCGATGCGGTAGTGGTTCAATTTATCAATACCACAGATTTTAATGGTTATGAGTGGAATTTATCTGAAATTACAATTAATCGAATCGTAAAAATCATTAGAAAGAATAACGAGATACAATAACCAAGCCTTTTAACGGTACGAATCCATGACGACATTTGACCGTTTGACCCTTCGACAGGCTCAGAGACCACCGGCTCAGGATCCGGTTTTCGGTATTGGGTCCAGCTCATAGTATTGGGAATTTGGGTTACTATGTGGAAAGGTTTTCCCTCTTTTGCTTTTTTTAGATGATTAAAGCCACTTTTCCGATGGTTTAAGGTTGATTTTTGGACTGTTTATACCATTTGGACTATGCTATTTGATCCTTACTTTTTTGTTTCCATACTTTTATACAAGCCAATCAGATCTAACTGGATCGACAGACTATTGGCTATTCCAATAAAAAATGTGGACACTCCCTAGATTCTTTGACCGAAATACTTAATTTGATAAATCATAGACCTAAGTGGTTGAAAGCATAGGTTATGTATACGCAACGCATTAGCAACCCATATAAATGATTGGTAAAAAAAGATACATAAATATTCTTATGCGTTTTAAATGTTTTAGGTAAATGAACAACAATGACCGAACTGAAAATTTGTCTGTTAGCTATATTGGCCATTTTTTGTACTTCTTCGGTGAAGTCGCAAAATGAATCCTCGAATGAGACCTCCGGAAATGAAATACTTTTTAAAATTTTTCAGTTTCCTAAAGATCAGATGCCACGTATCGATGGGAAATCCGATGACTGGGAAATAGTACCAAGTTCATATGAATATGGCAATGAAATGTTGAAAGATACAGAGGATGGATTGGGAAATGCTATTGATCATACCAATGATTTGGATGTAAGCGTGAAAGTAGGTTGGGTAGAGGGTTTGAACAGGTTATACTTTTTGTATGAAGCTACTGATGATTTTTGGGATTTTGGGAGGTTTAGTAACAAGGGTTACCTCAATGATATTTTTGAAATAGTGGTAGATGGTGACCTTGCCGGTGGTCCTTTTATTTATAACCCGGTTTATACTAAAGAAGACCTGAATTGGGATAGCCAAACGGAAGCCTATTTAGAAAATCATTTTACATTCAGTGGTGTCCACGCTCAGAATTACCATATCTATACCCCGCCTGTTAATAACGCATGGGTTTTGATTTGGGGAAATCAACATTGGATAGGTGATTTTCCTCAATCCAATTATGCTTATGATTACAACTTTGAACCTGGGGAGGAAGGGAAACTCGTTTTGGAGTTTTGGGTTACTCCTTATGATTATGCCCCTTTTGAAGGTCCTCAAAAGGCCATTGAATCGGAACTCATACAAGGGGAGAGCATTGGACTCTCCTGGTCAATATTGGATTTTGATGGTGGGGAAAGAGAGGGACATTTTAACTTATCCCATGATACGCGCATGGTAAAAGATGCAAGCTACCTTCGCAAGTTTAAATTGATGCCCATAGAGAGTGAATTAAAGGATTTGCTCAAGGCAGACTGGTCCTTTGAAGTAATAGATATGGAAAACAAGCGTGTGTCCTTCAGAGATGAATCACAAGGTGAGATTTTAAAATGGGAATGGGATTTTGGGGATGGTAATTACTCGAATCACCAAAATCCCATCTATGAATTTAAAGAAAAAGGAATTCACAAAGTAGTGACATTAACCGTAGAAGGTCCGGCTGGTAAATCTAAGCACACGAAGTACTGGGAAGTAATGATTAGGTAAATGCTATGGTTTTCGCTTACGAGTTTCACAAAATCTAAAATATGAAACGAATTGTACGACTAATAGGAATTTTTTTGATAGGGCTGACTTTTTCCTGTTCCGAGAAATCAGCATATAAAGTCACTGGCCTAAAAGTCAACCACCTTACCACTCCCTTAGGCTTGGAGGATAATCCGGTTTTTAGTTGGCACATGGAAGATAGTTTAGCCGATTTCTTCCAAAAAACCTACCGCATATTGCTGGCCTCAAAATCGGGAGATTTAGAAGTAGGGAAAGCAGACCTTTGGGATTCGGGAGTGATTTCCTCGGCCAAGTCTTTAGGCATTTCCTATTCCGGAAATGCCCTTATCTCCGGAAAAAGAGCCTATTGGAAAGTAATTATTGAGGATGATAAGGGAATATTTTATGAAAGCGAAGCCACTTGGTTTGAGATGGGGCTTGTAAAGCCTGAGGATTGGAAGGCTTCATGGATAGCTGCTACAAATATAGTGGACAGTGATCCCGAATTGACAGCAGCCCCTTATTTCCATGATGTGACTGCGCTGCTTAATCAGGGGGGGAATGCTATAGGTGTGGTATTAGGGAATGGATGGTACAACCAGCATACCAGTGAAGCATGGGATTTTGACAAGGCTCCTTGGCGGGGAGTGCCTGTATTAAGGACACAATTGAAAATCGTGGATACTGAGGGGGCTGAGCATTGGATTTATACAGATGGTAGCTGGAAATTCACATTGGATGGTCCAATTTTATTTGATAGTGTGCACAATGGGGAGACTTATGATGCCGGAAAGGAAATGAATTCCTGGAATATGCCTGATTTTGAAGCGAATGACTGGAAATTGGCCCATTTGGTAAGGGGGCCAAAAGGGAAAATGGTCGCACAGGTAATGCCTCCGATAAAGGTTATTCAATCTCTTGAACCCAAGGCTCAATGGGCAATTGACGACAGTACCCTGATGTTTGATTTAGGACAAAATATCACTGGGTGGGCCAATATCAAAGTAAAGGGACCGGCCCATTCAAAGGTGAAAATCAGATATGGTGAAAGGATTTATTCTGACAGTACTTTGGATATCGAGGAGCTTAGCCGATTTATATGGTCAGGAGATACCCAAACAGACAGGTATTACCTGAAAGGTGGGGAAGAGGAAACATGGCACCCTGTTTTCACCTACCAAGGTTTCCAATACATGGAAGTTACTCTAAGTGAACCTGATATAGATATATTGGAAATTAAGGCAGATGTAGTGCATACAGACTTGTCAGAAAAAGGATATTTCAGAAGTTCAAATGCCATGTTTAATCAATTGCAGGAAAACATGTGTTGGTCTTTTTTGGGAAATTATCACGGGTATCACACCGACTGTCCCCATCGAGAAAAAATGGGATGGACAGGTGACGCGCTATTGGTATCAGAGATGGGGAATTACAATTTTGATATGGTGCCGGCTTACGGTAAATGGTTGGATGACTTTGTGGACGAGCAGCAAAAAAATGGAGATCTTCCCGGCATAATTCCAACCAGCGGTTGGGGCTATTCATTCAATCAAGGACTTGATCGGGAAAGAGGCTATGGTCCCCATTGGGAGGGAGCTTTTCTGGAAGTAGCCTGGCAGATGTACCGATTTTCAGGAGACAGCTTATTGTTGGCCAAGTATTATCCCCATATGAAAAAATATATAGATTATCTGGCAGACCATGCGGATGGTTACCTGTTAAATTTTGGAATTGATGATCACAAGCAACTAAAGAAATTAACGGAAGGCCCATTTTTATCTACTGCCTTTTTTCATTATTTCAGCAATTTACTTGCTAAGATGGGAGGTGTTTTGGGTGAAGAGGAAGACAGGAAAACTTATGGAGCATTGGCAGCAAATATTGCAAATGCCTTCAATAAGGCTTATTTCAACCCTCAAACAGGTCTATATGATCATGGAGGGCAAGCCGCTCAAGCTGTACCGCTATTCACGGGGATTGTTCCTGAGGAGAAAGAAGCGTTAGTGTTGTCAGGCTTGTTAAAGGCCGTAACTGCCAAAGACGGGCATATTGATGCGGGGGTGGTGGGGACCAAAGCCATTCTTCATGTGTTGATGGATTACCATCAGGAGGAGGTATTGTATGAAATGACCAATAAAAGAACCTTTCCGGGCTGGGGTTATTGGATAGATGAGCTGAATGCCAACACCATGTTCCAAAATTGGGATGGGAGTCAATCTCGAAACCATATCATGTTCGGTACTATAGGGGATTATTTCTTTAAAAGCCTAGGAGGTATCCGTCCAACAGATGAAAGTTCAGGATTCAAAAAGTTTATGCTCACCCCTTCTTTTCCTTCAGCACTGGAATGGGTAGAATCAGGACATTCCTCTCCCTATGGAATGATCAAAAGTCACTGGAAACGAACCTTGGAAGGAGTAGAATGGACCATTACCGTCCCTGCCAATACAGAGGCTGAAATAAGGTTGCCGGTAAAAGGAAAGAAGATGCCCTATTTTTTAAACCAAAAAAGAAAAAGTTTCGAAAAAACAATAGATAAAAAAGGTGCTTTGTACTATTCATCAAAATTGTCTTCCGGGGTTTATGAGGTAGTGGTAGTAGAAACTAAGTCCATTTTCTAGTTTTTCAGGCGCAACAACATTACTAAAATTTACGGTATAATGCTCAAATATGTAATTGTTCTATTTTTTAGGCAATAATTTTAATTTTAAATAGTGAGTGTTCAAAATATCCTTATATTTAAAAATTAAGCAACAATAAACCCTAAAATGCCTCAATTTAAACTTGATTCTTTTTCAAGTGAAAAGTTCAATATTAATAATTTGGAGTCCCCCGAATTATTAAAAGATAGTGTGTTGTGGGATGAATTCAGAAAAGGTGCAGATGCGGCCTTAATTCAGATTTATGAGCAATTTTTTGATAGTCTATTTGCGTATGGCATGCGTTTATCTAAGGATGAATCCCAAACCAAGGACGGGATCCAGGAAGTCTTTTTTGACCTAAAGCGCCTACGTCACAAAATAGGCCCTACTGAAAATATTAAGTTCTATTTACTCAAATGCCTTAAACGAAAGCTTCAGCGTCAGTATTCTAAATGGGAACAAAGAAGAGAAAATCTTGACTTCGGAAAGGATTTTGATTTTACGATATCCTATGAACAGCAGTTGATTGATCAACAAATGGATATGGAGAAGATTGAGGAGTTAAATAGCGCTATTGCCAAGCTTAGCCCTAGAAAAAAAGAAATCATTTATTATTTTTTTTACGAAGGTTTTAATTATTCTCAGGTTCAAGAAATTATGGGATTGGACAGTGTTAAAACAACTCGAAATCTAATGTACAAGGCATTGGGTTTTTTGCGTGAAACCCTTAGATAGGGTACCACAAAAGGTGTAATTTTTAGCTTTCAACGCTTCATTTTAAAATAATTCGAAAATAATCAGATTTTATAGGTGTTCTTTTGTAGGAGCTTTGTATTTACATATAAAGTCAATAAAATTTAAATGAATACCAAAGAGGATTTTTTAATGGACCCTGAGTTTATTGCCTGGACATTACATCCCAATGATCAGTTGAATGACTATTGGGTGAAATGGATGGATGCCAATCCCGAACAGGTAAGGGAATTAAAACTTGCCCGTGAAGTTTTATTGCGCTATAGGTATAAGGAATATAAGGCTCCTGATGGCATGAAAGAGGATATTAGGCAAAAGCTTTTGACCGAAAAATCCACAGAATACTTAAATGAAAAGAAAAGCTACCGTTGGCTATTTAATTTGGCGGCGATGCTACTCATAGGTTTTACACTGGTGTGGTTATCTGGAATTTTCACAAAAGATTTACTAGCTCCGGTTGAAGAAACTTTAGTTATGCTTCACAAAAAAACAGGTCCTGGTGAAAAATTGCAATTGACCCTTCCTGATGGTACCCGAGTTTGGTTGAACAGCAACAGTGAAATATCCTTTCCGGAAAAATTCGGAAGTGTGGAGCGCAAAGTAAGATTAGCAGGTGAAGGGTTTATAGAAGTGGAGAAGGATAGTCTTAGACCGTTTAAGGTGGAGGCTCAGGGATTGGTGACCACTGCTTTAGGTACTTCATTTAATATTAAGGAAAAAGGGGAAGCAGAAATTAGCATTTCATTGGTATCCGGTAAAGTTAAGGTTGAGAATGTTGCCAAAAGTGAAGATTTCTTTCTTAGTCCGGGAGAACAATTGCATAGAGACCCTATTACAGGTAAAAACAGCATTCGGAAGTTTGATAGGCATACTATTTCATCATGGAAAGAAGGGACTATTTTATTTGAGAAATCAAATCTTAAAGAGGTGGTTGCAATACTGGAAAATTGGTATGGGGTAAAGATTGAGGTTGAAAATTCTACAAATGCTAATTGGGAATTTTCCGGTGAATATCATAGGCAAAGTCTAGAGAATGTATTGAAGAGTATGGGATATGTACAAAATTTTGAATACAAAATAGAAGGAAAATATGTTACGATTATATTTTAAGGCTAGAATACCTATTATTCCTCCCTAATAGAGCCGGTTGGAATTTTCCAACCGGCAATGGGAAGTCTAAAGATGGAGCACATTGGGGAATGGAGCTATCAGTAGACCCAGTTCATTGAAATAATTTCCAATAAACATTTAAAAATATGAAAAATAAACTACTAAAGACAATACTTATGTTGTCGAAAGGCTTTTTATATGGCTTAATTTTGCAAATGTTACTGGTCAATTTTACCAGTATTATGCAGGCAAAGGGGCAATACAAGCGAATAGAAGAAGTGAACATCCGACTATCGGCCCCTTTACTTACTATTAGGCAATTTTTTTATGAAGTGGAGAGAGAAACTCCTTTTAAATTTGCTTACGATAACAAAAAGTTAGATCAATCTCAAGTTATCCATTTTGACAGTCAATCCGGAACAGTTGAGGAGGGGCTTATTACTGTAGGTAAGCAGTTAAACGTACGATTTAGGCAAATAAATCATACAATTGATGTATTTCTCCGTAAGGAAAAGAATTACCAAAGTCAAATAGTTCAGAACTGGGACAAGATAATAGGGACGGTGAAGGATCAAAGTGGGGAAGCAATTCCTGGCGCCACCATCCTGGTAATGGGAACCAATACGGGTACAGCGACTGATGTAGAAGGTAACTTCACTTTGGAGGTAGAGGAAGGGGCTGTACTTCAAATTTCCTTTATAGGATATCAATCCCAACGGGTGACTGTTTCCAACCAGACGAGTTTAAATATTACTTTGCAGGAAAATCATTCCTCTCTGGAAGAAGTAGTGGTAGTAGGATATGGAACCCGTGAAAGAAAAGACCTAACAGGCGCGATTTCTCAAATTAATTCAGAGGAGATTACCAAAACGGCCAGCCTTACCCCTGAGCTGGCAATGCAGGGTAAGATGGCCGGAGTTTTTGTTTCTAATCCTGGTTCCAATCCCAATGCCCGGCCATCGATTCGGATTAGAGGAGTGAGCACTTTGGGGTACAATGATCCTTTATTTGTAATAGATGGGGTGCCCTTGGTAGAAGGGGGAGCTGCCTCCGGAGATTCACGAAGCCAGGACTTGAGGGGCAATGTGAATGTATTTAACCTAATTAATCCCAATGACATAGAATCCATATCAGTTTTAAAGGATGCATCTGCCACTGCCATTTATGGTGTTCGAGCATCCAATGGAGTAATTCTTATCACCACTAAAAGGGGTTCTAAAGGGAAACCTAAAGTCAGTATATCATCCCGTTATGGTGTCCAGAACATAAAAAATGATTGGGATGTAATGAATACTCAGGATTATGTTGAAACTTATTTGGAAGCATTGAACAATAATCCTGCAGCATCTTCAGACCCAAATTATTTCCAATTTTATGACAGTAGTTCCCCGGAATATTTAGGAAATAGCCCTTATTATACTGATGAATGGTTAGAAGCTACAAGGGTTAAGAATGCGTCCATTCAGGACCATAATGTTTCCATTACCGGTGGCAATGAAATGTCCAATTACGCTGTTGGTGCAGGGTTTTCAGGTCAGGAAAATGCGATGTACACCAGTACCTTCAACAGGTATTCAGCCTTTGTCAATTCGGACCATCAGATTACCAGTTGGTTAAAAGTAGGAGAATCATTTCGTTTCGTTTATTCGCAAACGGAACAAGATGGAGGAGCTGGTTTAAACACTGCGTTTTCTGCTCCATGGCAACCATTGTCTGACCCTTCAGGATTTAGAGGCTATGCTACCCCAGGTAGGATGGTAGGGGATGATTTTTTAAGCAATGGCTATGGTGGTGCTACGAGAAATAATTTTCTTGCCATTTCTGAACTGAATAGGGAACAAAGAGACATGATTCGAAATATAGGTTCCTTTTATGCAGAAGCTTCGCCAATAGAAGGGTTAAGAATAAGAGGAACTTTCAGTTTTGATCAATTTTCGAATACTCAGCAAAGATATTTTGATCAAAGGCGTGGCATTTTTGAAGCCAATCAGGGCGTGCCTTATTCCGGTGAAGGTAACACCTACCGAAGAAGGATCAATGAAAATATCAATATTGTAAAAGAGTTCTTAATCGGATACAATAAAGCTTTTGGTGACCATAGCATAGACCTGGTTCTCAATGCTATGGATCAAAAAGTGCAATGGAACAACACCCAGTTTGGAATCGACCAAAATTCTTCCCTACCTGATTGGGATCAAAGAAGGATCGATGAAGGCTGGGCTAGAGAAGATAAAGGATTACTTTTTGAGCGGTCCCCATCAGGTCTTCAAGGGTATATGGGAAGATTGAGTTATAATTTCAACAGCAAATACTACCTGGATGCCACTGTCAGAAGAGATGGTACCTCTAAATTTGGGGATGGATACAAATGGGGGACTTTCCCCAGTTTTGGTGCCGCATGGAGAATTTCGTCCGAGAATTTCGCAAATCAAAGTTTTATTAATGATTTGAAATTAAGAGTTGGGTGGGGAAAAACAGGGAATCAGGAAACCCGTGATTTTGCTTATTTGTCTCTGGTAAACTTTAATCCTGTATACGCTCTTGGATCCGGAGGAAGTGCTGTAGGAGATGGACTGATACAGTCGGCCGCAGCTTTGGGTGATTTCCCTATTGTGGACATGAGTTGGGAAACGGTTACTACTTCTAATATAGGTATAGATGCCTTATTGTTCAATAATCGACTTTCGCTTACGATGGAGTACTACCAAAGATATACCGATGGTATCTTACAAACAATTAATATCCCTCAGGTAATAGGAGCATTATCTCAACCAGTGGTCAACCTTGCCAACGTAGACAATCGAGGATTTGAATTGCAAGGGTCTTTTGAGAATAATTTGGGTCCATTTAATTATTCAATAGGTGCCAATTTGACTACCGTTAGAAATAGGGTTTCCAACTTATACCAAGGGAGGCCTTCGGGAGGTAATTATGACAGAATAGAAGAAGGAAGATCAATGAATTTTTTAAGGGGCTATATCACAGATGGTATTTTCCAAACCGAGCAGGAAGTGGCCAATTGGCTGGAAGCCAATGATGATCCTGGATATGAAGCGCAAAAGTCCCCTGGAGATATACGGTTTGTAGACATTCAAGGGCCTCCTGAGGCATCTGATGGGGAGAATGTGTTTTTCAGCCCAGATCCGGATGGAAGAGTGGATGCCTTTGACCAAACCTTTATTGGGAAGACCATTCCAGGCTACTATTACGGCATAAATTTAGGGTTAAATTATAATAATTTTGATTTCACTTTAGATTTCAGGGGTTTGGGAGACGTTCAACGGATTTTCACCAATGGACTTCAAAGTGTAGATGCGGGAGGTGGAAATTACCTGGTAGATTACCTAGATCGCTGGACCCCAACCAATCCCTCAAATACGATTCCAAGAGCAATTACTGATGATCCCTCAGGGAATAACAGGCTAGCTGACAGGCATGTGACAGATGCCGGATTTTTCCGTTTCCAAAATTTTCAGTTGGGTTATAATGTATCAGGGAACCTACTTTCAAGATTAGGTGTGAGTAATGCAAGAGTCTATATCATGGGGCAAAATCTTCTCGTTTTTAGCCCATTTCCTGGACTAGACCCTGAAAACGACACTACACCTACTACCTATATCATGGGTGTTAACCTTGGATTTTAAACAAAACCGAAATCAAGATGAAAAATATATATCACATAATCAGTTTCGTAATATGCGCAGGATTTATCTTCATTTCCTGTGATGATTCTACGATCGAGTTGGATCCAATTGGAGATACAGAGGCAGGGTTTTTCCAAACAGAAGATCAAATGACTCAGGCCGTATTGGGAGTTTATCAAAAATTAACATTTTTTTATACTTTCAGGGGAGGCCAGAATAATTTTCTGCAGGGAATTTGGCAATTACCCAGTGATGATCTTACTACGGAAGCCAATCATGCGCATGAGTTTTTCACGGGCCTTAATGGAAATAATGGGCAGTTAAATAGCTTTTACAGGTATTCATACCAGTTGATTTCTCGTGCCAATACATTGCTTGAAAAAATTGAAGAAAATGGAACCATTGCCTATGAAAATCAACCTGAATTGAGGGATTACCATCGTGGTGAAGCATTGTTCTTAAGGTCCTGGATGTATTTCAGGCTATGGAATACCTATGGGACAGCTCCCTTGGTGAAGGAAAGAATCGTTGCACTTGAAAATGCATTTCCACCCAACTCTCAGGGAACGGAATTACTGGATCAGGCCATTATTGACCTGGAAGAGGCCGCACAATTACTACCTGAAAGTTGGGATGAAACCAATGCCGGAAGAGTAACGCGTAATTCAGCATTGGGATTAAGGGGGAAGATATTGGTCTTTAGGGGAACTGTTGCAGGAAATACTGCAGATTTCACAAGCGCTATCCAAGATTTTGATGCTATTAATGGTGCGTCTATTACTTCCAATTACGGAGACAATTTTAATGCAGCCCTGGAAAATAATGAAGAATCCTTATTTGAGTTTCAGGCCAATAATCAGTCAGCCATAAATAATGTCTTTCTGGACAATGACAGCTTCGCTGTAGTAGGCGATATTGGAGCCTACTATGGCCATTTTGCGAGAAGGCCAACCTGGATAGGCAACGCAGTTTATTCTGCCACCCCTTCACTTATCAATGAATACGATACACAAGATCCACGGATTAATTTTATTATCGACCTGGAACCTGAACTAGTTACCAATGTGATTAAATACATCAAAGATGGAAATTGGACCAATGCTCCTGGTGGACCCAATGGATCCAGCCGAAACAACCCTAGGATCCTTAGATACGCCGATATTTTGCTCCTAAAAGCAGAGGCCATTGTACGCTCTGGAGGTAATCTTTCTGATGCCATTACCATTTTAAATCAAATCAGAAAACGGGCAAGAATGTCCGTAGAAAATGGAATTCCGTCATCAGCTCCAGCGGATTATACACTTTCGGGAATGGATGAAAATACTGTTATGGACTGGATTTTCAAAGAGAGAAGAATGGAATTAGCTTGTGAGGAAGGACATAGATGGTACGATTTGCGAAGAAGACATATGGCTGGTGAAATTGACTTGAAAACCTGGGATTTTAACAGTAAAAGAATTGATCTCGAATTTGAAGATTACCATTTGAATTTTCCATTGCCAGAAATCGAAGTTATAGAAAATGAAAATATGATTCAAAATTCAGGTTATTAATATCCTTTTCCTTTAATTAGCCTTTGACCCCAGATTGTGGTATGAAAAATACTGACAGCTCTGGGGTTTATTTTTTTAGAGGTCTTCGCTTAAGTTCATACAAGATTATTAATGTAGATTTTATCGGAATTGACCATTCT
>TARA_R110002167_G_scaffold6594_3_pt1 | contig 21762 bp, 23 predicted proteins | sample TARA_R110002167 | Tara Oceans TARA_R110002167 (sample SAMEA4398238) | marine metagenome | biome: Polar Biome; feature: [MES] marine water layer (ENVO:01000295) within the mesopelagic zone...; material: water (ENVO:00002006), including particulate matter (ENVO:01000060) such as......
AAGCTGTTCAGTTTTCGGGGTGGAATTCACCCGTCGGCGCGTAAGGAGCGGACCCAGGATCTGCCCATTATAAGCCTGCCAATGCCCAAGCGGCTGTACGTGCCCTTGCAGCAGCATATCGGTGAACCTGCGGTGGCGCGTGTGGTGGCCGGGGAGCAGCTGGTCCGCGGTCAGATATTGGGGGGCAGTGTCGGCCGAATTTCTGCACCTGTGCACGCACCTGCCGATGGCAGGGTGATCGAGATTATCGACTTCGCTTCGCCGCACCCGGCGGCGCTGCCGGTGACGACCGCGGTTATCGAGGTGAGTGAGTCCCAGAGTCGCTGGGTCGCGCCTTTAGAGGATCCTTTTACGCTCAGCGCTGCTGAACTGGCAGATCAGATCCAGCAGGCCGGTATTGTCGGCATGGGCGGCGCGACCTTTCCCTCTGCAGTGAAGTTGGATATGGCCCGCCAGCACCGGGTGCATACTCTGATTATCAATGGTGGCGAATGTGAGCCCTATCTGACCTGTGACGATCGATTGATGCGTGAACGTGCCGAGCAGATGTTGCTGGGGGTGGAGTTGATGTTGCGCTGCCTAGGCGCAGAGCAGGCGATCATCGTAGTCGAGGATAACAAGGTGGCAGCGTTAGCCAACCTGCGTGCGCTCTGTAATGAGCCTTTCTATAGCAAGTCCGAGCGGATCAAAACAGTATCGGTCCCGACCCGTTATCCGCAGGGATCGCAAAAACAGATGATCCAGTCTGTGACCGGTAAAGAGGTTCCAGCGGGTGCCCACGCCACGGATCTGGGGGTGGTGATGCACAATGTGGCCACCGCCTACGCCGTCTATGAAGCATTGGTAGTGGGCAAGCCGCTAGTCTCTAGAATTGTCACGGTGGGCGGCGGTGCGGTGCCTCGTCCAGCCAATTTGGAGGTGCCACTGGGCACCCTGGTTGAAGAGTTACTGCATTTTTGTGGGGTCGAAGATGGCAACTACGAGCGGTTGTTAGTCGGTGGACCGATGATGGGGCAATGGTTGCCCCATGCACAGCTACCGATCATCAAAGGCAGCAGCGGCATTATCGCCCTGAGTGACGCTGAGACGCAAATGGACCTGCCCAGTCCCTGTATCCGCTGTGGCCGCTGTGTCACGGTCTGCCCTGCCGGTCTGCTACCCCTGGAGATGGCGAAACGCATTCGCAAAGAAGACTTCGCTGCTGCGCAGGCATTGGGATTGAGCGACTGTATCGCCTGTGGCTCCTGCGCCTATGTGTGTCCGTCAAAGATCCCCCTGGTGCAGTACTTCCATTACGGCAAGGGTGAGTTGCAGGCGCGAAAACAACAGGAGAAAAAACTGGACCGTACCGCTGAGCTGGCGTCGAGCAAAGCACTCAGAGTTGAAGCGATTGAACGCCAAAAGGCCGAGGCTGCAGCGCTGAGAAAGGCGCAAATGGCAGCGAAAAAAGCAGCAGAAGCAGCACAAGAGATCGATTTATCGGATTCGAAATCAGAGATCACCCTTGTTAGCAGCGCAGAGCCTGGAGATTAATCATGGCAAATACTCTGATCAGTGGGCCGCATACGCTGGCATCAACAACCGTTAGCCGGACTATGCTCTGGGTGATGCTGGCACTGACTCCGGCAACACTCTGGGGGCTGTATCTGTTTGGCTGGCCTGCGATCAACCTGTTTTTGATCACGGCGGTAGCTGCATTGCTGTTTGAGGCTGGCTGCCTGCGCCTGGCGGGTAAGCGCGTTAAGACGGGATTATTTGATGGCTCGGCACTGTTGACCGCCTGGCTGCTGGCGATGAGTCTTCCGCCTTGGGCGCCCTGGTGGATCGGTGTGTTGGGAAGCTTCCTGGCTATCGTGGTCGCTAAACAGGTGTTTGGCGGGCTGGGACATAACTTGTTTAACCCGGCGATGGTGGCGCGGGTGGCGCTACTGGTGTCGTTTCCGTTGCAGATGACTTTATGGACCCAGCCTGCAGCGCTGTTTAGCGCAGCGGCACCCGGGTTTATCGACGGGTTGGCGATCAGTTTCGGTGGGGAGGCTCTGGTTAATGGCGCGTTTGATGGGTTTGATGGGTTAAGTAGTGCGACCCTGTTGGGTGAAGTCAAAACCGGATTCTCGGTCGGATCAACGCTCCCCGAGCTGTTGCCAGCAGGTCTGGATCACTGGTCGATGGCAACCGGCTATGGCTCCGGCAGTTTGGGTGAGACCTCGGCACTGCTGCTTCTGGCCGGTGGCTTGCTGCTCGTGGTACTTGGCGTTATTAGCTGGACGATTCCCGTATCACTGTTGGCTACCGTGGGACTGTTGGCGCTGCTTTTTAACGGGATTAACCCCGATCGCTATCCAGGCGTCGGTTACCACCTGTTCAGTGGCGGGATGATGCTAGCGGCATTCTTTATCGCTACAGATATGGTCACCTCGCCGAATACAACTGCCGGGCAGCTGGTGTTTGGTGCCGGTTGTGGACTGCTGATCTATCTGATTCGGACCTGGGGTGGCTACCCCGAGGGGGTCGCCTTTGCCGTATTGCTGATGAATGCGCTGACCCCGCTGATCGATCATTGGATCCGTCCCAGGATCTTTGGCCGGGACCGTGCCTTTAGGCCGCTGGTGGTTACGCCCAGGGCCTTGGGTAAACAGCCGTTGGGCAAGGGAGAGCGCGCATGATTGGTAAGGGCGTACTGAAACCCAGTTATACCCAGAGGCCCGCCTATTTTGCTGGAATCCTCGGGATGATCGCGGCTATCGCAGGGAGCTTGCTGGTGATGGGTTTTGTTGGCACAGAAAAACCGATTAAACAGCGAGCTCTGGAGGATCTGCAACGCTCCCTGTCACAGGTGCTTCCGGCGCAACTCTATGACAACGATCCCAGCCTGGACACCTTAGATCAGCCCACCGAAGACGGCGCTGTGAACCGTTTCTATCGGGCAACGCTGGCCAGTGCTGCGGTAGCTTCTGCATTCGAAGTCGAGGAGGGCGGGTATTCCGGGCCTATCCGGCTGGTGATGGGGGTCAGCAGTGAAGGACTGATTCTGGGCGTGCGGGTGCTGTCTCACAGCGAAACCCCGGGGCTTGGGGACAAAATAGAGACCGCTAAGGATGACTGGATCCTGAGCTTTAATGGTCTCTCACTGAACAACCTCGCCGACGAGCGCTGGGGGGTAAAGAAGGATGGCGGAGACTTTGATCAGTTTAGTGGTGCCACCATCACACCCAGGGCGGTGGTTAAAGCGGTCAAAAAAGGTTTGCTGCTTGAGCAGGCTAATCGCGCGGCGCTGAAGCAGAAAGATGAGGCTTTAGTGCCTGGACTTACTGGGCCTGAAGGGCCAAGTCAAACGCAAGTAACAAGCCCTCCTCAGGGGTCAGGTCAATCTCAAGTAACGGAGATGCACTAATGGAACAGCACCGAGGTTTTCAACCCTTATGGAACAAAGAACTATGGCAAGAGGGGATTTGGCATAACAACGTGGTGTTTTCACAGATGTTGGCGCTCTGTCCACTGCTGGCGGTGACGGGTACTGCGACCAACGGTCTGGGGATGGGGCTGGTCTCCTTGCTTGTGTTCGTTATCTCCAATTTGCTGGTATCAATGCTGCGCGGGGTGATTCCGTCGGAAGTACGTATTCCTGCGTTTGTGATGTTGATCGCAACCGTCGTGACCCTGGTGGACCTGATGATGAATGCCTGGCTGCATGAGTTGCACCAGGTGTTGGGGTTGTTTATTCCGCTTATCGTCACTAACTGCGCCATTCTTGGCCGGGCTGAAGCATTTGCCTATAAGAATCCGGTCTTGCCGTCGATCGTCGATGGTCTGGCGATGGGGTTAGGGTTCACTCTGGCATTGGTGATGTTAGGGGCTGCCCGCGAAATTATCGGTAGCGGCACCCTGTTTGCTAATGCTGACCTGCTGTTAGGGGAGATGTTTGGCTTCTTGGAGCTGACACTTATTGCCAATTATGACGGTTTTCTGTTGATGATCCTGCCTCCGGGCGCTTTTCTGATGTTGGGCTTTATTGTCGCCGGAAAACGGGTCCTTGAACGCCGCGCGACAGAGCAGGTCAGTACGATGAACCCTGCAAGATGTTGATGCTTGGATGACGCCTGATGCGTCTGATTAATACAGATAAAACATAGATCCGAACTCGAATTTTGAGAAATAACTGAGACCTTTCCCCTTAAGAACACCGCAGAGGAGTCAATCATGAAAGTATCCGTTGTTTATGCAGAAACAGAACGTCAGAGTTGGATTCCGGTCAAGCTTGCCGCAGGGGAGACGGTGGCGGATGCGATTCACAAATCAGGGATTCTGGAGCGCTTTCCGGCTATCGATCTGTGCACTCAGAAAGTAGGTATCTTTGGTAAATTAGCCAAACTAGAGGCTTCATTGAGTGAAGGTGATCGGGTCGAAATCTATATGCCAATCATTGCTGATCCGAAAACGGTGTCACGCCGTCCACTGGAGGAATGAACATGATGGCCATGCGTAGATCACTCCAGTACGCCATTCTGTGTAGCCTGTTGTTGTCGCTCTCGACGATCCTTGATGCAGCTGAAACCCGGATTGCAGTTGCCGCTAATTTCACCGCAGCGGCCAAAGCGTTACAGCAGGATTTTGAACAGCGCTATGGACATCGATTGTTGATCAGTTACGGCTCTACCGGAAAGCTCTATACCCAGATCTATCAGGGGGCGCCGTTTGAGCTTTTTTTGGCCGCCGATGCTGAGCGCCCCGAGCGGGCCGAACGCGAAGGCCTCGCGGTAGCGGGTAGCCGGATCACCTACGCTCTGGGTGGATTGGCACTCTGGAGTGCCGAGGGTGCCACAGAGACAGAACTGATCGCCCAACTCAAGGGTGGAGCGTATCGTCGCTTGGCGATGGCCAATCCCAAGATCGCGCCCTACGGCGCTGCGGCTGCAGAGGTCATGGCGGGTATGGCGCTGGCGTCTGAACCTGGAAAACAGGTTTACGGTGAGAATATTGCCCAGACCTACCAGTTTGTCGCGACCGGCAATGCGGAGTTGGGGTTTGTGGCCTTGGCGCAGATGAAAAATACTCCACAAGCCCATTATTGGATTATCCCTCAACACTATTACCAACCGATCCGGCAGCAAGTGGTGCTGTTAAAGCAAGGGCAGTCATCACCTGCGGCGCAGGCTTTTCTTGCCTATTTGGGCGAGGATGACGCACGCGCCATCATCCACGCCTATGGCTACGGCAGCGAATAGCCATGTTGCATACTGATATGCTGGAAGCGGGTATGTTGCAATCAGAAATGTGGCAATCGGTATGGTTGTCGCTGCAATTGGCAACCGTTACGACGATTATTCTGCTCCTTATCGGCACGCCGCTGGCCTGGTGGCTGGCCCGTTCCGGCAGTTTGTTTAAAGAGGTGGTGGCAACCCTGGTGGCACTGCCGCTGGTGCTGCCGCCGACGGTGCTGGGTTTCTATCTGTTGGTCTTGATGGGACCACATAGCCCTTTGGGACAAACTCTGGATGCGTGGTTTGATCTGCGCCTGGCCTTTACCTTCGAGGGGCTGGTGATCGGCTCGGTGATCTACTCGATGCCTTTTGTCGTCCAACCTATACGTAATGCCTTCGAGGCGGTCGGCAGCCGTCCTATGGAGGTTGCGGCAACGCTGCGGGCCTCGCCGCTGCAAGCGTTCTTTTATGTTGCCTTGCCCCTGGCACGGCCCGGGTTGCTCTGCGGTACGGTACTAGGATTTGCTCATACCCTGGGTGAATTTGGCGTGGTGCTGATGATCGGGGGGAATATTCCTGGTGAAACCAAGATGGTTGCGGTGGCGATCTACGACTATGTGGAAGCGCTGGAATGGCAACAGGCGCACCAGTTGTCGGCAGGACTGCTGCTGTTCTCCTTTGTGTGTATCTTGACCATGAACATTCTGGAAAAAAAGATGCGTAGGCAGTCGCTATGAGTGGCTGGCTGAAAGGGCAGTTTCGCACCCAGTTAGAGCAATTTTGTCTCGATGTTGAACTCCGGCTGCCGGCACAGGGCGTGACTGCCTTATTTGGGCGTTCCGGCAGTGGTAAAACCACGCTGTTACGCTGTCTAGCCGGGCTGCAGCGGGCTGATAGCGGCAGGCTGATAGTGGGCGGTCAGATCTGGCAAAATTCCTGCCGCTTTGTTCCACCACATCGGCGCCCCATCGGTTATGTGTTTCAGGAAGCCAGCCTGCTACCGCACTTGTCGGTTAAGCAAAATCTTTGCTTTGGCTTAGTACGGGCCGTTAAGCCGGCGCGAATAGACTATCAACAGGTAGTTGAACTCCTTGCGATTGGCCCCTTGCTGGAGCGGATGCCGGATAAATTATCAGGCGGTGAGCGTCAGCGTGTCGCCATCGGTCGGGCTCTGCTGAGTCAGCCGCAACTGTTGTTGATGGATGAACCACTGAGTGCGCTGGATACCGAGGGCAAACAGCAGATCCTGCCTTATCTGCAAAGGCTGGCGCGGACGCTGGCTATCCCCACCGTTTATGTCAGCCATAGCCTGGACGAGGTCTGCCGTCTAGCTGATCGGGTGCTCTACCTTGAAGAGGGGCGTGTAGCCGATCAGGGGCCCCTGACGGAGGTTGTGGCACGCTTGCCGCTGGGACGCCAGCTGGGCCAGGAATCGGCTGTAGTCGAGGCGCGTCTGCTGGCTCACGATGCCGGGCATGGGCTGAGTTATCTTGATCTGCAAGGGCAGCGTCTGAGTATTAATCTGCGCAGTGAAGTACTCGGTGAGGTGATCCGGGTGCGCATCCCCGCCAGGGACGTGGCGATCTCGTTAACGCGGATCCAGGGCAGCAGTATGCTCAATACGCTCCCCGCCAGGGTAACCGACTTCGAACCCTTTACCGATGGAGTCAGGATGTTGATCCGTTTACACTGTGGCGATGCCCAGTTGTTATCGAAAATAACCCGTAAATCATTTCAGTTACTGGGAATTCGACGAGGGTTAGAGGTCTATGCGCAGATCAAAACGGTGTCGTTGTTTGATGATGCCGAAAACAGTCATGACTAAGGACGTTGGATGAGATGGGGTGAGATGGGATAGGCGGGTCGATAACGGCCAGGACCCTGGCTTAACACCCCGCTCGAATCCGTAAATCTGCATCAGCCCTTACAGTGACGCTGACTGAAATCCAACCGATCCGCACTGCCCGCTATCGGCGTGAAGACCACCATCACCCGCTCGGCGGAGAGGTGTTCGACCTGCCAGGTGAAGTGATCCCGAATACGCTCGTATAAGCCCTGGGGTTCGAAGCCATTAATCATAATCAGCTTCTCGCGCCGGGTGGCGATCCGCTCCAGACCTGCCATGGCGTTTTGCATCGGTATGGGACAGGCGCAACCGCAACTGTCGAATTCGATGATGGCATCCTCACCGGCACGGTAGTGCCAAAACGGCAAGCTGGCACCGGCTATAGAGATTTCACCTTTGCTTATCTCAGTCACAATTACTTCCTTTTCGCGGACCTGCAGGGTGCAACAGACTGCCCACACTGGCATCGGTGACGCGTTTGAGAGTGCGCTCGCGCACCGATCGCAGCACTCTGTCGATCGACAGGGATGTCGATGTCAGCGCAAAGGCCTCTATCCCCTCCCTTTGTAGCCAACCAAACAGCTTATCGCCCATCTGCTGGAACACCACCTGGTTGACCCCCTGTTCCGCCAAGAAGCGGCTTAAACGCTGGCCACTACCAGGCTCCTGATTGACCAGCGTCTGTACAAAAGAGCCTCTGGTACTGTAGAGGGAAAAATAGGCGGCTTCACCAAAATACACTGATATGCGCTCATTCACCTCTGCAGAGTCGACCGGTACAGCGATCATAGGCACCTCTTATCGTGAAGGGTTAATGTTGCCCCCAGGATTGCCGGCAGCTTCAGCCATCATTGTCTCGGGTGGGCGTCGGTTGGTTGCTGTGGGGTTGGCTACAAACCGGGTCAAGCCTGTTAGGTTTGTCGCCAAGGCTACATGCAGTTGGTGATCAATCGATGCTGGATTACTCACCCTTAGAACCCTCTTGGTCTTAGCATCGCTTGGCGTCTTGCAGCGCCTTGAGCGCTTCTTGCCACTCCATGCAAGCGTGATAGGTCGCCTTGGCCAGCTCGGGCAGTTCCTCATACCCGGCAGGTAAACGCTCCTCCGCCAGATCATGTAACTGCATCGCCCATTCGCTGGCGATACGTTTGTGTTTCTTTACCGCTTTGTCCAGCGCATCCAGATCGGACATCTGCCTAACTCCTGTTTCAGTATCTCTAATCAACACTGGAAAACTGAATTGCAAACTCCATGCCTAATGCATCTCAGGGCAGCGGCTAAAGGAACACCTTTTCGATATCGCAACTGGACTCCCGACCGATTTTAGCTCCTGAGTTGTGCAGCCACCGCTCTGCATGCTGCCTGCCACAGGCTTTTAACTCACAGAGAAAGGCCCCGCGGGTATCGTATTTACTCGCTCTGGACATCTCGGTCATGTAGTCAGAGCTGTCGATCAGATGAAAACGAAGTTTCTTGAAGCGTCTTTCCAGCGAACCGGCAAGCCAGGATCTTTTCGAGCGGTTACAGGTGTAGGCGATCGCCCGCATCTCGCGTAAGAAGGTACTGTGAAACCCTATCTCGGCTATCCGATCTGCAATTTGAGCCGCGTTTCTGGGGAGGTGGTCGATAGCCAGGGGTTGCAGGTGGACGATCAACAGATCTGCCGCCTTGCAATCAAAAATAAGCGGATAAACGGCCGGATTACCGGAGAACTCGCCGTCCCAATAGGCTTCCCCATCAACCTCCACCGCCTTGAAGCGGCAAACTGATTTTATTGTCAGCCATCTGTATCTCCTTGCAATTGGTGCGGCGCAGCATTTAGCATACCGATAGATGGAGGGGAACGCCATGCAAAATAAAATAGACCGTAAGTTTTATTAAGCATTTGTTTATCTTGAATAAAAATATTTAACTGCTGGATGGCAATATTTCGTGCTGGGCTGTTGCTAATGTAGCAATCGCCTCCAAAGCAGCCACAGATGTGACCTTAGCGACATTCAAAAACCCACATAGAATTAAAATGCCAATCTAATTCGTTCAGGCTGCCCCTGCAATTGAGTGAGTGCGCGCTAGGTTCTCGCCCTCGCTACGTTAATGGGAATACTTCTTGCTGTGACTGTTTAACAAACCTTAAACCGTACAATCGATAGATGGGAGATGAAGTGATGACCGAGTCGTACCTGTGGGTCAAAGTGTCTGATAAATACCGGATAGCCAAAGACAGCGTAGCGATCGAATTGGTGGCCGAAGAGGGCACAGATCTTCCCCGGTTTACCGCGGGCGCTCATATCGATATAGATCTGGGGCTAGGCGTCGTACGTCAATACTCATTGGCCAACGATCCTGGCGAGACCCATCGCTATCTGCTCGGGGTGCTCAAAGTTCCCTTAGGACGAGGTACCTCGGTGGCGCTGCACGACAGCCTGCGCAGGGGCGATTCGATTCAGATAAGCCGACCTAAAAACCTGTTCCCGCTCAACGAGCAAGCAGCGCTGACTGTGCTTATCGGGGGCGGAATCGGCATCACCCCGATGCTGGCTTTTGGGCACCGTTTGCACAGCCTCGGTCGACCGTTCGAGCTGCATTTTTGTGCCCGCTCCCGAGACTATGCCCCCTTCGAAGCCGAGCTTGGCGCTCTGCCGTTCTATTCGCAGTTACAGCTGCATCTCGATGATGATCCTGACAGCGCCATGTCGTTATCGGGACAGCTGGCGGCAACGCCTGAGAATACCCACCTCTATCTCTGCGGTCCCAAGGGATTTATGGAGGTGGTACTGACGACGGCGCGCAACTATCTGGCAGAAGATCAGATTCATCATGAGAGTTTTGACGCTGTAGACGCAGCGCCCATAATGCCTACCGCTAACAACCCCTTCGAGGTCGAGATCCGCAGCAGCGGCGAGATTCTTCAGGTGGCTGCCGACCAGACCCTGGTGGAGGTTCTGCAATACAACGGCTTGCCCGTACAGCGTAACTGCCCCCGTGGTTTTTGCGGCGGCTGCGCTGTAACCGTGCTGGAGGGGGAGGTTGAACACCGGGACAGTAGCCTGCCGGATCATCTGCGTAACGAGCTGGGCAGGATGCTTAGTTGTGTCTCCCGTGCCAAGAGTGCAAGACTGGTGCTGGATCTATGAAGCAGATAGATGCTCAACAGCAACCTCTCGATCGTTACCAGTCATTCTGCGGTCTGGATTGCCAAGCGCGTGCCGAACAGCTGGTGGCCTATATCTGTCAGCTATCCCGGCAGAAAGAGCGCAACAACCCCTTCTGGTGCAAGTTTACCGCCAGTGCCGAGGCAAAAGAGGGTGCTGATGCCCTGCTGCTGGTGCATACCAACATTTTCTATATGCGTGAGCTCTTAGAAAAACACCCTGACAACCAGTGGCTGAGGTTGCTTGATGCGCTCGAAAACGATTGCTGTTAGAGCTCCTTAAAGCGACTCGCCTGGGTGCAGAGAGGGCCTCAGTCAAGAGCTACAGCGAGCGACCTGCGAAGCAACCTCTAATAGGTTTTATAGGGCAGAAACTTCCCTGACAGCACAATATTAACCCGGTCGCCCTTGGCATCCTCCTGCCGTTGGATATCCATAGAGAAATCTATGGCGCTCATGATCCCGTCGCCAAACTCTTCATGGATCAGCTCTTTGATGGTGCTGCCGTAGACATTGACCAGCTCGTACCAGCGGTAGATCAGCGGATCTGTAGGGACCGCGGTGGGTAGTGAGCCTTTGTAGGGGGCGATCTGCAGCCAGGCCACGGCTTCATCGGATAACTCAAAGAGTTCACCCACTATTCCGGCCTGCTCTCTATTAAGGGTCATCTGGCCCAGACAGGCGGCGGTCGTCCACTCTTTAGAGAGCCCCAGAGCGATGGCGACTTCGCTCCATTTGATCCCTTTGGCGACTTTAGCCGACAACAGCTGTTGGGTGACCTGGTCACGATTACTGATCATAGCGGTTTCCTTCTAGGTAGATTTAACAACGTACTTAACAACGGATAGAAATAATTAAAGCTTTGATTTTAAATAGTAAACAGACAAACTATCCGAAAGCCGAACTCCTGGATCATCGGTTCAGCAACAGCAGGATGATCCCCCCCAGCAGCGCGGATATCAGCTGCCAGACCAACACCGGATTGCGCTCGATCAACGGCGGCCTGGTTTGATTCACGAACGCCTTGTTGGGGTGGCGAAGATCAAAGATAAACTCGGACAGCTCCTGATAGCGTTTATCGGGGCTGGGGTGGAGCGCTTTTTTAAGGGTTGCATCGATCCAGGCCGGAATCGCCCGCTCCTCATCGAGCACCGAGCTGTAGCTTAAGCGACGCTGAGCCGCCAGGGTTTTGGCTTGGGCGACCTGGGTACCATAGGGGAAACGCCCTGAGAGCATATGGTAGGTCAAGACGCCGAGCGCATAGAGGTCCGAGCAACGGCTACCGACCTCGCCCAGAAAATATTCGGGCGCGCTGTACATCGCTGTGCCAAGCAGTGCCTCCTGCTCCAGCGAGATAGCGGCCTCAAGGATCCCGGCGACGCTAGCCGAACCAAAATCGATAATCTTAACCGTGCCGGTCGCATCGATCATGATATTGTCGGGGCGGATGTCCTGATGCAGGATCTCCATCCGGTGCAGCGCACGCAGCCCTTTGGCGATCTGTTCGATGATGCTGCGCACCTTTTCCAGATCCGGCCTGGGGTTGTCTATCAGCCACTGCTTAAGGGTCTGCCCTTCGATAAACTCCGTTACGCTATAGAGGTAGTTGCGCGGACGCGACTGTATTGCGGCTTTAAGGAGATGGACGCTGTTGAGTCGTCGAGCGACCCACTCCTCCATTAAAAAGCGTTCCAGATAGGCCGGATCGTCTTGCTGATCGATGGAGGGGGTTTTAAGGACCACCTGGGTCTGGGTCGCTGAATCGAGCGCCAGGTAGACATGGCTGCGATGGCTGGCATGGATCTCTCGCAGGATGCGGTAGCCATCGAAATCAGCCCCGGCATCCAGCAGTGGCGGCAGCGGCAACTGCTCTATCTGCTGCTGCAGTGCGCTGCTCTCCTGCTGCGGTAAACTCTCGATACGAATGATCTGCAGGCTCAGATTATCGGGGCTGCCCCGCTCAAACGCCTGAGTGACGATCACTTTCGCCGCCTGATCCAGGTCGTCTGGGTGGGCATTGATACTGCTGATGATGAACTCGGCATCGCTATGCTCGTAGACGCCATCGGTGGCCAGGATGAAGATATCACCGCTTTTTAGCGGCAACGCCTGGTAGTCAAACTCAATATGGGCTTCAACGCCCAGCGCCCGGCTAAGGTAGCTCTTCTGCTCCGAGACCCAGAGCCGGTGATCGTGGGTGAGTTGCTCCAGAGCCTGACCCTGAAGCCTATAGATACGGGTGTCGCCCGCATGGAAAAGATGTGCCGTCGTCGCTTTAATCACCAGCGCGCTGAAAGTGCACACATAGCCTTTATCCTGTTCGTAACGCAGTGGGCTTTGTTGCGACTGCGCATAAAGCCAGGCATTGGCGGCGCTCAAGACCCGAGTCACCGAGTGTTTAACCGACCAGGCCTCCGAGGTGCAAAAGTAATCGTCTAAAAAATTCGTAACCGCCGTTTCACTGGCGACCTGGCTGACATTGCTGCTGCTGATCCCATCTGCCATCGCAAGGGCGACTCCCTTAAGACTGCGCAGCGGTTCGTTCGGGGCATAAAAGCCATGAAAGTCCTGATTGAGCGCTTTTCGACCCTGATCAGAAAACTGACCGACAGCGACGCTCAATCGAGAGGACCCTAGAGAGGGTGTCCGCGAGGGCGATGGCGTCGATAGGTGCGTATGCATAGGGAGATTGCCCAGGCCTCAGATCGTGCGAGCTGAGGCCTGGGCGTGAGCGATCAGGCCAGCGCACTGGTTGTTTTGACGGCGGGAATACGCTTCTTAGCGGTTCTGATATGGGTGGTGTACAGAGTCAGACCGGTGAAAGCCAAACCACCAACCAGATTACCCAGTACGGTGGGGATCTCATTCCAGACTAAATAATCCATCACCGAAAAATCACCACCCATGATCATCGCCGACGGAAACAGGAACATATTCACCACCGAGTGCTCGAATCCCATAAAGAAGAACACCATGATCGGCATCCACATCGCGATCACCTTGCCGCTCACCGAGGTTGAGATCATCGCGCCCACAACACCCATGGAGACCATCCAGTTACAGAGCATGCCACGCACAAAGATGGTGAACCATCCCGCGATACCGTACTCGGCATAACCCAGGGTACGCGACTCGCCGATACTGGCTATCTTCTGCCCTACCGCACCCGGCTCGATGCTAAAACCATAGGTAAAAACAAACGCCATCATCACCGCAACCGTCAGCGCACCGCCGAAGTTGCCGACGAATACCAAGCCCCAGTTTCTTAGGACGCCTTTGACCGTCACCCCAGGACGTTTGTCCAGCAGTGCCAGCGGTGTCAGCACAAAAACCCCGGTCAGCAGGTCAAAACCCATCAGATAAAGCATACAGAACCCTACCGGGAACAGGATAGCGCCGATCAAAAAGACCCCGGTCTGAACGGCAATAGTCACCGCAAAGACCGCCGCCAAGGCCAGAATCGCACCGGCCATATAGGCTCTGATCAGCGTATCCCGGGTAGACATGTGAACCTTAGATTCACCGGCATCCACCATCTTGGTTACAAATTCACTCGGCACTAAATAGGCCATGTTGCTCTCCTCATTTATAAAAAAACCGCTCATCTCTGCCTCAGCAGCTAGCCTGCTGATCCCGGGCGTTGCCCTGATTTCAGAGCAAAAAAAGTGGCCACACCCGATCAGCCACAGCGATTCAGGGGTGGACGGTTGTCCAGAGATCTCAGTTTGTCAGGGCCATCGCTGGCCAGATGTTAACAGGGGCAAAGCAAATCGCATGCCAGTAATGTATAAGTTTTTTAAAACAAGATGTTATGTTGTTTTGCTGGAAGGTCTTTGGTTAGGCTATGCATGCTGCCGGCGCACATAATGCTGTCGCCGCACAATAACGGCGCCTGTTGCTCGGCGGCTGACGCACTCGGCCGGCGCCGTTTTTCAATAGACCCGATCCTCGATTTGGTAGAGCCCGCCAATCACCAGATACTCCTCCTCACCATTAAGCATGCTGGGAAACAGTTGATCGAAGCAGAACAGCTTCTGTATTGGCACCCGAATCTTGACTACGCTGTCGCCAAATTCGGAGGCTCGCTCAGGATCGAGCGAAAAAGAGTTCAGATTATTCAACAGTAGGATCGGCAGCCCGGCCATTGCCGGTTCCTGCTGTGCGGGGCTGATCTGCTCAAGCTGCTCCAGCCGGTTGATGCCTCGATACAGGCTGAGATGTGTGGGTGATCTATTAGGATGTTGTGAGCTGGGTAGCGGCTGCGATAATTCGTACTGGCAATAGCTGTAGACCAGGTCGAGCTGGGCCTCCAGAGCGTTGGTGTTATAGAGTCCCTGAGCACGAGCTTCGAGATAACCCAGATAGGTCGCAGCAGAATAATCTCGGATTGGGGCCCGGTGAAAACGGGGCAGCAGACCAAACCGTGATTCAACCCAGGCTTTAAGTACCGCGCCTTCTCGACTATCAGAATCAAAAAACCAGCCGCGTATGGCTCGCTGCCAATTCGCTTTAGGTCGTCCTTTGCCGCCCGCGGAGTAGCCTGCTGCTGTCGGATCATCCAGGCAGAAATGGACATCGACATAATCGCAAAATTGCTGCACGCGCTGAGCCTTATCGGGCAAATGGGCCAGACGCTGAAACAGGTCTTTATGCAGATCGGCCACACCATCTATCAGTAGCGGGGCCGGTTGCTGCTGAAACCACAATCCGCCAAGAATAACGGCAGGGAGGTTACAACGGTTGATCGGCAGATAGCTTCCCTGCGGTAAACGGCAGTTGTTTGATCGCTTAGCGGCCATAACGTAGAAGCCCCAAGGGTTGGTTCGCTTTACTGCTTTGTGGCCAGCTCACAACCCGACACTCCCTACAATTTGTCGTCATTAACCCTACAGTGTTTGTTGATTTGTCGCATTATCATCATCAAAAGGAAGCAGAAAATATCTTGTAAATAATTATTTATCTATTTTAATTCATCATCTTAACTACAAAATCTAGCACTTGGCACAGCCATTGCCATATCCCTGCTGAACCCCTATGAAAAACCTCGTAGCAATTTAGGAGAGTGACCATGGCATTACGTCAATGTGCAATCTACGGCAAAGGTGGTATCGGCAAGTCTACCACCACCCAAAACCTGGTAGCGGCGCTAGCCGAAGCCGGTAAAAAAGTAATGATCGTCGGCTGTGACCCCAAGGCCGACTCCACCCGTCTGATCCTGCACTCCAAGGCTCAAACCTCGGTGATGGAGATGGCTGCTGAGTTGGGTACCGTTGAAGACCTCGAATTGGAAGATGTGCTTCAAGTCGGATACAAGGATATCAAATGTGTTGAGTCTGGCGGCCCTGAGCCAGGTGTGGGTTGTGCTGGCCGAGGTGTAATCACCGCGATCAACTTCCTTGAAGAGGAAGGCGCCTACACCGACGATTTGGACTTCGTGTTCTACGACGTTCTAGGGGATGTGGTCTGTGGTGGCTTCGCTATGCCGATCCGTGAGAACAAGGCGCAAGAGATCTACATCGTCTGCTCCGGCGAGATGATGGCGATGTACGCCGCCAATAACATCTGCAAAGGCATCGTTAAATACGCCAGCTCTGGCAGTGTGCGTTTGGCCGGCCTGATCTGTAACTCGCGTAACACCGACCGTGAAGACGACCTGATCGTGGCCCTGGCTGAGAAGATCGGCACCCAGATGATCCACTTCGTGCCGCGTGACAACGTGGTGCAACATGCCGAGATCCGTCGTATGACGGTTATCGAATACGATCCCAAAGCCAATCAGGCCGACGAGTACCGCGCTCTGGCGAAGAAAGTCATCGCCAACACCAAGTTTGTGATTCCCAACCCTGTCTCGATGGATGAGCTGGAAGAGTTGTTGATGGAGTTCGGCATCATGGATGTCGAGGACGAGTCCATCGTCGGTAAGACGGCTGAAGAGCTGGCTGCTGAGGCTTAAACCGCAGTGCCGCTCCTGCTACGAGCAACTCCGTCAGGTCTGTTGCGTTTCCAGCAGGATCTGGCAGAGACCCGAAGCGGGTAGCCGGAGAGCGCGTTAATAGTTTTTTAACCGTTCGAATTTACCTATTTGTTTTTAACGTTCGTATTTAACAAGGAACTCCATTATGGCGAGTTTAAATGTTGAAGAGACCAACGCCCTCATCGAAGAGGTGCTGGAGGTCTATCCGGAAAAAGCTAAAGCGGACCGCGCCAAGCACCTGATGGTGGCAGAACCAGGTCAAGACACCAAAGGCTGCATCACCTCTAACCGTAAAGCTCTGCCGGGTGTAATGACCAACCGGGGTTGTGCGTATGCCGGCTCTAAAGGCGTGGTCTGGGGCCCGATCAAAGACATGATTCACATCTCCCATGGTCCGGTAGGTTGCGGTCAGTATTCCCGTGCCGGTCGGCGCAACTATTACGTCGGTACCACCGGTGTTGATAGCTACGGCACCATGAACTTCACCTCCGATTTTCAAGAGAAAGATATCGTTTTCGGAGGCGACAAAAAGCTGGGAACACTGATCGATGAGATCGAAACGCTGTTCCCGCTCAACAAAGGGATTTCGATCCAGTCTGAATGCCCGGTAGGTCTGATCGGTGACGACATCGAAGCCGTCTCCAAGGTCAAAGGCGCTGAACTGGGTAAAACCATTGTACCGGTGCGCTGCGAAGGGTTCCGCGGCGTATCTCAGTCGCTGGGTCACCATATTGCAAACGACGCGGTACGTGACTGGGTCCTTAACGACGAAGATAAGCGTGAAGTCGGTCGGTACGATGTGGCACTGATCGCCGATTACAACATCGGTGGTGATGCCTGGTCATCACGGATTCTGCTTGAAGAGATGGGGCTTAATGTTGTTACCCAGTGGTCCGGCGACGGCACCCTGAATGAAGTTAAGAACAACATCAACGTCAAACTCAACCTGCTGCACTGCTACCGTTCGATGAACTACCTGGCACGACACATGGAAGAGAAATATGAGATTCCTTGGGTTGAATTCAACTTCTTTGGTCCGACCAAAACGGTTGAGAGCCTGCGTAAAATCGCAGGCTACTTCGATGACACCATCAAGGCCAATGCCGAGAAAGTGATCGCCAAGTACGAAGCTCAGACTCAGGCGATTATCGACAAGTACCGTCCCCGTCTGGAAGGAAAGAAAGTGATGCTGTATGTCGGCGGATTGCGCCCACGTCACACCATCGGCGCCTACCAGGATCTGGGCATGGAAGTGGTTGGCACCGGTTACGAGTTCGGTCACAACGATGACTACGAGCGCACCCTGGAAGATATCAAGCATTCCACCCTGATTTACGATGATGTCACCGGCTACGAATTTGAAGAGTTCGTAAAAGCGATCAAGCCGGACATGATTGGCGGTGGTATCAAGGAAAAATACATCTTCCAGAAGATGGGTATCCCTTTCCGTCAGATGCACTCCTGGGATTATTCAGGCCCTTATCACGGCTACGACGGCTTCGCCATCTTTGCCCGCGATATGGACATGACCCTGAACAATCCTTGCTGGAAGGCGATGGAAGCACCCTGGAAAAAGAGCGCTTAAGGCCTCGTTTCAGGAACAGGACAGCCCCTTAACGTCGGCAGGTTCGCCTGTCAGAGATTCACTTACCGCCGTGTGCTCCGCCTTCGTTAGAGAAGTGCCGGTGGCACGGTTGGGAGGTTAAAATGAGTCAAATTGCTGAAAATGTAAAACCTTGTTATCCGCTGTTTGAACAGCCTGAATACAAGGAACTGTTGGCCAAGAAGAAGGCCAATCATGAAGATCCGACCGTCGCCGCCAAGGTGCAGGAGGTGTTCGACTGGACCACGACTGAAGCGTACAAAGAGCTTAACTTCGGCCGTAAAGCGTTGACGGTTGACCCAGCCAAGGCGTGTCAGCCACTCGGTGCGGTACTCTGCTCGCTGGGTTTTGAGAAGACCTTGCCCTACGTGCACGGATCCCAAGGCTGTGTGGCCTACTTCCGTACCTACTTCAACCGTCACTTCAAAGAGCCGATCATGGCGGTCTCCGACTCGATGACCGAAGATGCGGCGGTTTTCGGTGGCCAGCAGAACATGAAAGATGGCCTGGAAAACGCCAATGCGTTGTACAAGCCGGAGATTATCGCGGTCTCCACTACCTGTATGGCCGAGGTTATCGGTGACGACCTGAACGCCTTTATCGGCAACGCCAAGAAAGCGGGCCATATCCCCGAGGGTATGCCTACGCCTTACGCCCATACCCCCAGTTTTGTCGGTAGCCACACCACCGGTTGGGATGGCATGTTCGAAGGTTTCGCGCGCTACTTCACCCTCAATTCGATGGAAGATAAAGTCGTCGGCAGCAACGGTAAGATCAACCTGGTTCCCGGGTTTGAAACTTACCTGGGCAACTACCGTGTATTGAAGCGGATGATGGCCGATATGGATGTCGACGCCACCCTGTTGTGCGACCCCAGTGAGGTGCTCGACACCCCGGCAGACGGCGAATTCCGAATGTACGCAGGTGGTACCACCCAGGCAGAGATCAAAGATGCACCCAACGCCATCGATACTCTGCTGCTACAACCCTGGGGTCTGATCAAGACCAAGAAGTTCGTTAAAACCACCTGGAACCAGCCTGCCAGCGAAATCGGTGCGCCTATGGGACTGGCCGGTACCGATGACTTCCTAATGAAGGTGTCTGAACTGACCGGCAAGCCGATCTCCGACAGCCTCGCGCTGGAGCGTGGTCGTCTGGTCGACATGATGCAGGATTCGCACACCTGGCTGCATGGCAAGAAGTTTGCTCTGTACGGTGATCCGGATTTTGTTATGGGAATGGCTAAGTTCATCTTGGAGCTGGGTGCCGAGCCCTCGATCATCCTGTGCAACAACGCCAACAAGCGTTGGGGCAAAGCGATGCAAGCGGTACTGGACGCTTCACCGTTCGGCGGTAATTGCCAGATTCATTTCGGTAAGGACCTGTGGCACCTGCGCTCGTTGTTGTTTACCAACAAGCCGGACTTTGTCATCGGTAACTCCTACGGCAAGTTCCTGCAGCGTGACACGCTGGCAAAAGGTAAGGAGTTCGAAGTGCCATTGATTCGCATGGGCTTCCCGATCTTCGACCGTCACCATATGCATCGCCAAACCACGCTGGGGTATGAGGGTGCTATGCAGATCCTCACCACACTGGTCAACGAGGTGCTGGCCAAGCTGGACGCGGAGACGATGGAGCTCGGTGGCACCGACTACAGCTTCGACCTGGTGCGCTAACAGCGGTCTTTCACCCCGCCCTCTGCGCATTCAATTTGGCTGCCAGAGGGCTCTTTCCCGTCATCGTCGACAGGAAAATGACTGGATAAGGAAAGTTTTATGCCAAGCGTCATGTTCAGAGAGCACGAAGGCAAGCTGTCCCTCTACATCGCCAAGAAAGACCTGGAAGCGATAGTGGTTTCATTGGAACACGATGAAGCCGACAAATGGGGCGGCAAGGTTGAACTGGATGACGGCACAGCCTGGTACTTGGACCCGATGGAGGCCAAACCGAAATTGCCGAAAACCGTCCGAGTGCGCAGGGCCTGATCTCGATTACCCATGGCACGGCTTCCCCAGGGTTGCCTTAAGGCCATCTCGGATCGTATTAACAAGCGTTAAGGAGAATTCATATGGCACTTTATATTGTTGAAGACGAATGCATCGCCTGTGGTGACTGTGTGCCCGAATGTCCCAACGATGCCATCAGCGAAACGCTGGTGGCATTCAAGATTAAGGCCGCTACCTGCACCGAGTGCGATGGCGAAGCCGATACACCCAAATGCGTGATCATCTGCCCGATCGATAACTGCATCTTGCCAGTTGCCTGAACAGATAGATCATTTCCCCTTGATTACCGGTTAACCATTATTACCGGACAGGGCAGTTCAGATGGGATGAACTGCCGTTTTTTTTCAACCCACAGCCGCGCAATGGCTGATTGGAGGCCTTATGAGTAGCGATAACTTTCGTTTTAAAATCGCCATCGCGACCAACAGCGGTGAACGTATTGACGGTCACTTTGGCAGCTGTGAAACGTTCGCCATCTATCAGTTTGATGCAGATACCATCGAGCACCTCGAAACCCGTGCAGCGATCGAGGTTGAAGGTGTCGAAAAAAACGGCGTGCGTGCCGAGCAGATCAGCGACTGCCATCTCCTCTATGTTGCATCCATCGGCGGTCCAGCCGCAGCGAAGGTGATCAAGTTTGGCCTGTATCCGCTCAAGACCAAAGAACCGATTACGATTACAGACGCGTTACAGCGACTGCAGCAGGTGATCGAAGGGAACCCACCGCCCTGGATGGCCAAACTGATGGGCAACAATGAGCCACTGTCACATATTCTGGAAACCTCAGAGTCGTAATCTCTCCGATATTCCCTTGTCGGGTTAAACCCCGATCCAAAACAGCCCGACTCATTCTTTATTGCTGTGGGTCGGGCGAACATTACTTCTGCATCTACGCCACTCCCCACGTCCTTGTGGGTGGAGATTCATTCCGATGCGGCTCCGACAATCCGCCCTGACCTGTTCTCGGCTTTGTCAGGATCTGCGCACAGCGTTCTGAGTTGCTGTCACAAAGCTGACAAAAAACGTCATGTGGCACTAACAATCAACAGGTTAGCGCTGGCACAACTGTTGCTCTAGCTTAGCTATAGGCATTTTTCGGTACCAGGAGAGACCATGAGATCCAAACAGATTGCTGAACTGCTCGATGAACCGGCCTGCTCCCATAATGACAAGTCCAAGTCAGGCTGTGCCAAGCCCACCCCCGGCGCCTCTGCTGGGGGCTGTGCCTTCGATGGTGCCCAGATCGCGCTGCTGCCGATCGCCGATGTGGCCCATATCGTTCACGGTCCGATCGCCTGTGCCGGCAACTCCTGGGATAACCGTGGAACCCGCTCCAGCGGCCCGACCCTCTATCGGCTGGGGATGACCACCGACCTGACCGAGCAGGATGTGATCATGGGACGTGGCGAAAAACGCCTCTTCCACAGCATCAAACAGGCGATCGACAGCTACGCGCCAGCCGCCGTGTTTATCTACAACACCTGCGTCCCGGCGATGATTGGTGACGATATCGAAGCGGTCGCCAAAGCCGCCAGCGTACGCTGGGGTACGCCGGTGGTGCCGGTGGATGGTGCTGGCTTTTACGGGTCTAAAAACCTGGGCAACCGGATCGCCGGGGAGTCGATGCTCAAATACGTGATTGGCACCGCAGACAAGGCGGACAAACCAATCCACCCAGCGGGTATCCCCGTGTATGACGTCAACCTGATCGGGGAGTACAACATCGCCGGTGAGCTCTGGAATGTAATGCCGCTGCTCGATGAATTGGGAATCCGGGTGCTCTGCACCCTCTCGGGTGATGCCCGCTTTCATGAGGTGCAGAGCATGCACCAGGCTGACGTCAATATGATGGTCTGCTCCAAGGCGATGGTGAATGTCGCTCGCAAACTCAAAACGCTCTACGGCACCCCCTGGTTCGAGGGCAGCTTCTACGGGGTGCGCGATACGTCCCAAGCGCTGCGTGATTTCGCCCAGCTGATTG
>TARA_R110002167_G_scaffold66040_12_pt1 | contig 21754 bp, 15 predicted proteins | sample TARA_R110002167 | Tara Oceans TARA_R110002167 (sample SAMEA4398238) | marine metagenome | biome: Polar Biome; feature: [MES] marine water layer (ENVO:01000295) within the mesopelagic zone...; material: water (ENVO:00002006), including particulate matter (ENVO:01000060) such...
AAATTTTTCTAAAAAAATATTGTAAGATTCAAGGTTCGAATTCTCATTTGGAATGACCACAATATTGCCTCCTTTTTTAGAAAACTCAAGGATGCTTTTTGATAAGATTTCTGGTATTTTTTCTAACTCGTTTAAGACAATTAATTGCTGTTTTTGAATAGTGTTATAATTTACATTTTGCAAAGAAGATTGTGTAAAATTAAACTCATCTTCTGTAAAAATTTTAGACATGAAATTGGTCTCATTTCCGATGCTTAAAACGTTTGTTTTTTTGGTAGCGTTTATGCTAAAATAAAACGTGTTGTCGAATGAAAAAGTATCGCTAAAAGTAACTTGTATTTTCCCTAAAAAAGTATCCTGATTTTGAATTGTAAAAGGGATTGTTTTTAAAGCGTCTTTTTTAATAGAGTAGGACTGTTTGCTGATTAGTTTTGTGTCGTTGAAAATTGCAATTGGAATATTCTTTTTTTCTTCGCCTTGATTTTTAACAACAACATTTAGGGTGAGATTGTTGTTGTTTGTATTGCTGATAAAAACACTGTCTATAGAAATATTGTCTTTCTTGATTGCTTCAATTTTTATGGCAGAAAAAGAAGGTGTTACATTTGTAAACTTTTTGTTGTAAGTATGTTGATAATCAGATATTAATATGTTTTTAAATGAAGTATTAGTTTTATTATTTTTTAGGCTATTAATTTTTAATAAAACGCTATTTAATTCAATTTTTTTTGATGTATTTTTTATTTTTAGAAGCTCATTTTTTAATTCAGAATAGGTAATGTCTTTAAAAAAAGCGTCATTAGTTTGTAAAGAATAGATGTCTTTTTGTGAAGCATTTTCTATAATTTCTTTTGCTGATATTTGTAATAAATCCCCTTTTTCTCCCGATGTATTTGTGCTTAAAGAATTGTCTAAGTAGATAAAAGTTTGTTGATTTTCGGTAGTGTTTTTATTGCTTATGTAAGGTTGTGAAAAAGCAAATAATATCGCAGAAAATAAAAGGAGTCTTGTGCATAAAATTAACCACTTTTTTAGGCGTGAACTTTTACGAGTTTCTTGCACTAATTTTTGCAGTAAAGCAACGTTTGTAAATGGCACTTTTACAAACTTTTGAAGTTGAAAAAGATGTACCAAAACAGGTATAATCAATAGTACTAAAAAGTATAAAATAGTTGGATTATGAAACTGCATTTTTGGTTTTCTTTTTTTTGGTTTTACGAAAGTATTATAAAAATTAGTAAGAAAATAATGTTGTTCATTTCTTATTAAAACTTTTCAAAAACACCTAATCCAAACAATGCAAAATCGTATTTTACAGGATCTGTTTTGTCTAGTTTTCGTAAGTTTTTATCTAATTCAGAAAGTGATTTCCAGTCGTTTTGTGTTCTTAAAAGTAGCTTTAGTTTTCTTGCAACATTGCCAGAATGTACATCCAATGGACACGATAAATTTGCTGGATTGTGCGATTGCCAAATACCAAAATCTACACCAGCTTTATCAGTTCTTACCATCCAACGTAAAAACATGTTTATACGTTTTGCGGCCGAATTTTTTAATGGATCCGAAATATGTTTCTGAGTTCTTTGTTGATGTTCAATCTCAAAAAAGATGCTTTTAAACTGATGAATTGCGGTTTGATATGTATTAGAATTGTCCTTAATTGAAAGTGCATTTTCTAAACCTTGATGATTTTTATAAATGTGTTGAAGTGATTTTATAAACTGTATAAAATCGATTGTATTAAAAGTTCTATGAACAAAGCCTTTTACTATTTCTAAATCTTTTTCTTGATGATTGACGATGAAGTCATGAGGGGAATTGTCTAGTAATTCCATCATTTTAAAGCTGTTTTTAATAATCATCGTTCTATTTCCCCAAGAAATAGTGGCGGTTAAAAAAGCAGCGATTTCAATGTCTTCTTTTAGAGAAAATTGATGTGGAATTTGAATAGGATCAGACTCAATAAATTTAGGATTGTTGTAAAGGAGTACTTTTTCATCTAAAAATTCTTTGAGTTCTTTTTGTGTCATAAATAAATTAAATTATTTTACCGTCAATCATTGTTAATTTTCTATCAGCCATGTTTGCAAGTTCTTCGTTATGAGTTACTAAAACAAAGGTTTGTCCAAATTCATCACGCAATTTAAAAAATAATTCGTGTAAGTTTTTAGCAGATTCACTGTCTAAATTTCCACTTGGTTCATCAGCCAAAATAACAGAAGGGTTGTTTATAAGCGCTCTGGCAACGGCAACTCTTTGCTGTTCTCCTCCAGAAAGTTCGTTGGGTTTATGATGAATTCTATGAGATAATCCTAAAAATTCTAAAAGCTCTTTTGCTTTTGTTTCTGCTTCTTTTTTAGATTTTTTACCAATAAAAGCAGGAATACATACATTTTCTAAAGCCGTAAATTCTGGTAATAATTGATGAAATTGAAAGATAAAACCGATATGATGGTTTCTAAAACTTGATAATTCCTTATCAGAAAGGTTTTTAAGCGAGATAGAATTAATAGACAATTCAAAATCTTGTTCTTTTAATGGCTTGTCTAAAGTGCCTAAAATTTGCAAAAGAGTTGTTTTTCCTGCTCCAGAAGGACCAACAATAGCAACAATTTCACCTTTTTTGATATGTAAATCAAGTCCTTTTAAAACTTCGACTTCCCCATAATATTTATGGATATTTTTTGTAATAATCATAAGAAATTTATCTGGCACTAAAGTATAAAAAAACGGATATACTTTGTAAGGTATATCCGTTTATATTAAAATCGAGATGGTTAAAAGATGTTTTTAATGTTATTGTAATCTATAAAATACACAAAACGAACAGAAAAAGTATGACTTTGAGATTGATTAAATAAGTTGTCTAAGTTGTCATAAAAATTTAAGTTAGAATTGGTGTCAGAATTAAAAATTGAGTTTCTATAAAATGCAATTAACTGGCTTCCAGGTGCAAATTGCCAAATGTAGTTTAAGTCTAAATTCCAACTGTTAAAGTTTACATTGCTTCCTGTATAGGTGTTATTTGGGTCTAAACCACCATTATTATTTAGGTTAAAATAGTTGTTATAATGTGCAGAACTCCAGTAATGTCTAAAACTTAGTGACAATGAAGAATTTGTGCTAAAACTATAGTTTCCAGAAATGGTATTTGTATAACTTTTTCTGTCTCTCATACCAAAAATAATGTCGGTATCATTTTGATTTACAAATCCTTGGTCGTCATTTGTTTTGTTAAAGTATAAATTATATCGTAAAGAAAACTGATTTGTAAATCGATAACGAGGCGCAAAACTAAATCCGAAGCCTTCTTTAGGGTTGTTGTTATAGTTTGTGTAATAACCGTCTATATTTAACTCAAATTTATTTTGAGAGTTTGTAGAAATATAAAAATTAGCATTTCGTCTTTCTGGCTGTAAAAAATAAATTCCGCTTGTAGAACCTTGTCTAGGTTCAAAAAAGTCTTTTTCTTGTGTTCCGTAGTTTAAATTACCTCCGTAAGAAAATCTGTTTTTGGTCTGTGCATTGTAATTGAAACCAGCATTATAACCTGTGTAAACACCAGAGTAATGCTGATAATTTAATTGTTGATAAAAATTAAAGTTAGAATAGTTTAATGTTTTAGTAGGTTGTAAAGTTCTCCAACCTATACTGTTATAAATAGTTTGTTGATTGTTGCTAAAAAGGATACCAAAATCATTCGGATTAAAATCTTTATTTTCAAAATTATAGCCAATTTCCCAACTTAAACGACCAGAATTATAGCCAAAACTATTATCAAAAGTATAGCCTGTATTTGGGTTGTAAATATCATCAGAAATGTTGCTCATTCTTACAGAACCATCTGCGTTGTATTTACTGTCTTTTGTTTCAATATGCCATTTTAATGCCGTAACATTTGCGTCTCTAAATTTTCCATCACGTGTAACATTGGTATTTAAAAGCGATATTGTTGAGTTTTGATTAAATTGTTGATCTAATACTAATACATTATAATTTGTAAAAGGATCAATCACTTCTTCTCTAGTTTCGCCCGTTGCATTGTTTTTTATGGTTGCATTTGTAGTTTCTGTAATGGCATTAAAAAAGCCAATTCCTAAACCTTTTTTTGTTCTTCCAGAAATCTTAACAGCATTTAGCATGGTAACTTTACCAGGATAATTAACAATTTCTTCATCTGCATTTAAAGAGTTAGAAATATTAAATTGATCTATGGGAGAACTTCCAATTCTTCTTGAATAAAATAAATTTCCTATGGTAAAAAGCTCGGTTCCTTCTGTAAAAAATTGTCTTTGTTCTGTAAATTGCTGTTCAAACGGACCTAAATTTAATTCAACATCATCAAAACCAACTTGACTAAAATCGGGAATTAAAGTAGCATCTAACGTAAAATTATCTGTTAAACCATATTTTATATCCATTCCAACACTCCAATTTGAATCTGCTTTACCTTCAAAAATGGTGGTTGTTGCGGATGCATACGGATAAAAATTTAATCTTGTTGGTGGTTTAATGTCTTTAAAATCTTCAATTAAACCATCATATTGTGTCCATCTTCCAACAGAATTATCAATATGTGTCCATGTATGTTGTGCGTTTAATTTTTCTAATCTTCTATGAAAGTTAAAACCCCAAGACTGTATAGGTCTATTAGCAAAACGCAACGCTCCGTAAGGAATTTTTATCTCAACATTCCAACCTTTTTCATCCGTAGAAACATCACTTTCCCAAACTGCACTCCAATTTAAATCTTCATTTCCGTTAGATACTTTAGCGTCTGCTTGATTACCAGTGCTTTGTACGATAAATTCAAAAGGATTTTGGCCATCGTCATTTGGATTTATAGTAACTAAAAAGAAATCTGCTTGGCTAAAATTATCTCTTACCGCAAATTCTTTAGGGATGCCCTTAGGGTCTGGATCATTCATTTGAGCGGCGATATAAATAGCATCATCGTCATAAATAACTTTTACCACAGTTTGATAATCGCTCGTTACAAGTTTTCCATTATCGGGTCTTAATGTAACAAAATCTGTTAATATTTCTGCTTTTTGCCAAGCTTCATCATTTAAAAGTCCATCAATTTTAGGAGCATTTGCAACTCTTGTAGACTTAATTTTTTTTCTGTTTTCGGTGTTTTGAGCTTTATTAATTAAAGTAAAAAAAGTAAAAAGTACGAGTAGTAATAATTTCTTAGTCATAATAATTTGGTTGATTAAATTGAGCAATTTTAAAAATACCTGTTAATTTAAGGATGAATCTTAAAAAGTGCGTTCACACTAATAAAGACCACTTAAAAACAGAAGTGTTACACTTTTAATATGTTAATTAATTCATAAAATTTTATGCTATTACTAATGTAAAAACGGTTATTCTTAAATTTAATTTAAGGTTTGCTCAATTTTATCTTATAAAATAGAAATTTTCTAAATTTGAATTTGTATTTTTGTTTCCGTTTTTAAAAGCAAGCAGATGAACTTACACGAATATCAAGGAAAAGAAATTTTAAATAGTTTTGGGGTTAGAATACAAAGAGGAATTGTAGCTAATACTCCAGCTGAAGCAGTTGCTGCAGCAAAAAAATTAACTGAAGATACTGGCACGGGTTGGCATGTTATCAAAGCACAAGTTCATGCAGGTGGACGTGGTAAAGGTGGAGGAGTTAAATTGGCTAAAAACTTAGAACAAGTAGAAAGTATCTCTAATGATATTCTTGGAATGATGTTGATTACACCACAAACATCCGCAGAAGGGAAGTTGGTAAATCAAGTTTTAATTGCAGAAGATGTTTATTATCCTGGAGATTCTGAGCCAGAAGAATATTATATGTCTGTATTATTAAATAGAGCAACTGGTAAAAATATGATTATGTATTCTACAGAAGGTGGAATGGATATTGAAACTGTGGCAGAAGAAACTCCACATTTAATTTTTACAGAAGAAATAGATCCTTTATTAGGTATCATGCCTTTTCAAGCTCGTAAAATAGCTTTTAACTTAGGTTTATCGGGGAATGCTTTTAAAGAAATGACAAAGTTTGTAACTAATTTATACAAAGCATATATTGGTTCAGATTCTTCTATGTTTGAGATTAATCCTGTATTAAAAACTTCTGATGATAAAATTATGGCAGTTGATGCTAAGGTTTCTTTAGATGAAAATGCTTTATTTAGACATAAAGATTATGCAGCAATGCGTGATTTACGTGAAGAAAACCCAATAGAAGTTGAAGCAAAAGCAGCTGGTTTAAACTATGTAGATTTAGACGGAAACGTAGGTTGTATGGTAAACGGAGCAGGTTTAGCAATGGGAACGATGGATTTAATTAAAGAATCTGGAGGAGAACCTGCTAACTTTTTAGACGTTGGTGGAACAGCAGATGCTGCTAGAGTTGAAACAGCTTTTGGTATTATTTTAAAAGATCCAAATGTAAAAGCAATTTTAGTAAATATTTTTGGAGGTATTGTTCGTTGTGATAGAGTTGCACAAGGTGTTGTTGATGCTTACGTAAGTATGGGAGACAAAATTAATGTGCCAATTATTTGTAGATTACAAGGTACAAATGCCAAAGAAGCAAAAGAATTAATTGATAATTCTGGGATGAAGATTATCTCTGCAACAGAATTTCAAGAAGCAGCAGATAAGGTTCAAGAAGTTTTAGAAGCTTCTTAGTTTTAAGAATATATAGGTATTAAAAAGTCGTCTAAAGAGTAATTTTTAGACGACTTTTTTTTGATTATATTTTAGTTTCTTAATAATTATCAACCAAATTACATTCCTAGTTAAAATGTTAAATTTTCTTCAACTAAAAATGATGTATTTATTTTTTTTCTGATTCCGTCTGTATTTGCAGATTTTTTTCTTCTTCGGATAAAAAAAACTAACATTTAAAAATTTCTTTACAAAAAGTAAAAGACGACCTTATCAGATAGTCTTTTTTTTAATTTCATAAATTACACTTGTTTATGAAAGATTTTATAGCATTTTTAAATATTGAATTACATACACTATAAATACACTTATAGCCAAACCAAAAGATACTTTCCATAAATCTTTAAAAATTAGTTTAGAAGAGTTTTTAACGTTTTTCTTATTTAATAAGAAGTTGATTGCCATTTCGCGGCCAGCTAAAACCCCAATAAATGTCCAAGTAGTACTCATTGGTATTGAGTTGTAATTACCGTATACAAATAGAATTATACCATAACAAAGGTCAATTAAAGTAGCTGAGCGTATGTTACCAGCATTTACTTTTTTGTTTACAATTTCTTGAATTTTACCTCCTTTACTTTTGAAGATATAAGCCATAATAGACAGAATTAAAAAAAGTGCAAACACCAACTCTAGTAAAGATAATTTTCTAGGTAAGAATACAAATATGTTTGCAAAATCTTGAATTAACCATTGAGACCACAAAAAGGCAGTAGAACCCCATTGTGCCATTATCCAAAACTTTTTATTTTTACTTTCTTCTAAGGCAACAATCGAATTTTTAGATTCAAAACTTTTTGCAATAATTAAGTAAATTAGAAAAGCAGTAAAAACAGAAATTCCGTAACCATAAACAGATTTTATAATCATTTTTTCAATTATTTGTTGACTTGAAAAAATGCTTAAAATCATAAAAGTTGTGCTTACAGGAATTCCGAATCGAGTAATAATTAATAATGTAAGGGGTGCAAGCAAGTACCACCACATTAATTTATCGGGCAACGGAATATTATCTAATCTATGGTAAGAAACATCACCATCGTAAAAATACCAACCATATACCAAAGTAGCGGTTAATATTACAGACGCAAATCCCCATAAAATTGTCCAATGAGTTTTCTTGTTAGAAGTTAAGAAAGTTCCTAAAGTTTGAATAACATCATTCCCGATTACAGAGTAGACTGCCAGTAAGAATCCCGTATATATTATTATTAATTGTATCATTAAGATTATTATTTTGGAATCAAATGTATTCTACTTTACTATTGCCAGATATTATGTAATTGTTAACAGATCTTTACCTAAATGTTATTAAATATTTAATAGATAATAGGTGGCAACCCCAGATAAATAGCCAATTATGGCTAAAAAAGAAATTCTTTTTAAATACCAAATAAAATCAATTTTAAGAATTCCCATAATAGCAACTCCAGCGGCAGACCCAATAATTAACGCACTTCCACCTGTGCCTGCGCAATATGCTAGCATTTCCCAAAATACATGATCTTGAGGAAATACATCTAAAGAATACATTCCCATTGCACCAGCTACTAAAGGAACATTATCAACAATTGAAGATAAAAATCCAATAAAAATATTGGTCATATAAATATTATTAAAGGTTTCATTTAAGGTAACAGCAAGCTGTTCTAAATGACCCGCAGTTTGCAAACCTGCAACAGCCAATAAAATCCCCAAAAAGAATAGCACACTAGGCGTATCTACTTTGCGAATAATTGTTGACACTGCTAGCTTGTTTTTGTATGAATCAGATTTTTTTCTGTGTAAGATTTCTGTAAACACCCAAATGATCCCTAAACTAAATAGCATACCCATAAATGGAGGTAAGTGTGTAATATTTTTAAATACAGGAACAAATAATAATCCTAAAACTCCAACACCTAAAACTAAATTACTCTCTTTTTGAGATATTTTTTGAGATTCTTTAGAGTCTTCTATTACTTCTTTTCTATTGATAGTCTTTTTACCCATAAAAGAGGCTATAGTTAAAGGAACGATAAGGCAAATGATGCTTGGTAAGAAAACTTTTGCCATGATATTTACGGCGGTAACTTGGCCTCCAATCCATAGCATAATCGTTGTAACATCACCAATAGGAGACCATGCGCCTCCGGCATTGGCAGCAATAACTACCATTCCTGCAAAAAACCATAAATCTTCTTTATCGCTAATTATTTTTCTTAGTAAAGTAGCCATGACAATTGCAGTAGTTAAATTGTCTAAGACTGATGAAAAAAAGAAAGTAGTTAAACAAATTATCCATAAAAGTTTAACTCTATTTACCGTTTTTATTTTAGAGGTAATAACTTCAAAACCATTATGTGCATCCACGAGTTCTACAATTGTCATTGCGCCTAAAAGGAAAAATAAAATTTCAGCGATTTCTCCAATATGATGTAAAATTTCTTGATCAATAGTATGTATGTCAACAGTATTTGGGAAAATTACATCTTTACCCAATATTATTAACACCCAACATAGCACACCTGTTAGAATTGCTGTTGCAGCTTTGTCTATTTTTATTGAATGCTCTAAAGCAATAAAAAGATATCCTACTATAAAAACGAAGGCTATTAGTATATACATTTTTAGTTTATTTAAAATTATTTTTTGTTAAATTTAATACGAGGCTCTATGCTTCAGTATGGTATCTAAATTATGTTATTGGCATCTAATAAAAAAAAAAAAGAGACGTTTTTTTTTAGTGTCAGCGTAAAAAAAAAGTTTTTTAAAAGAAGTTTGTGAATAAAAAAAATCAGCTTTTAGATTTTTCTTAAAGCTGATTTTTTAATACCTCAAATTGATTATTATATGATTTCGATCTCCTTTTTTCTAGGTTTTCGCTCTCTAAATGTACCCGCAAAAAGTAGTCCGCCAATAATGCCCATCAAAATAAAAGCAACTTGTTCAAATAAGTTTGCCGAACCTGTGGTCGTAGAGGGATTAAAGTACGAATTACTTAAACCCATAAAAGATTTACTTCCAGGTACAAGCATCACAATTCCTTGAATTAAATAGACTGTTTTTGGCGTTTTTGAAATTAGACCAAATAAACGGCTAATTCCAACTACAGTCAAAGTTCCAATAAATGTGCTTACTAATACTCCATAACCAGATAATAAAACTGTCATAAAAAATGCTGTAACACCAGTTAGTGCTCCAAAAAGCATGTCTTTTCTACGTACCTGAAATATAGGTAAAAGCGTTATTGAAAATATAGGAATGGCCACAAATATAGTCCATTTTGGCATTTCAGATACATGGTAGGTCATATCGATGTCAACCATCGATGTCATAATAGATAAACCAAGAATTACTCCAAAAAATTGTTTAAATAAAACAATAATTGCATCCATAAGTTTTGCGCCTCCAGAAACTAAGGATTTAGATGTTATTTCTTCTAAAGCGGTGGTAATAGCTAATCCTGGAATAAAAATAATTATAGATGCCAAAATAGTTAACCCTAAATTAAAGTTAGGAATGATTAACGATAACGTACAACAAATAATGGTGACAACCAATGCACTAAAAGATTCGAATACGTTTTCTAAATATTTAGATTTACTTGATAAAAACACCAAAAAATAAATTAATGCGCCTAAGACTAAAGAAAATAAAAAAGAAATTAAATTAGTACCAATCATAATGCTAAAGCAACCGGCAGAAAATGCGTACGCTAAGGTTAAATGATAGTGGTTTATAATCTTGGTTTTCGCATGAATGCTATTTAATTCTTTCGTAATTGATTCATTATCAATTTTAGAGTCTATAACTTTATTTGTTAATTCTGCTATTCTAGAAAGCGCCCCTAAATTTAACTGACCAGGAGGGATGCTCTCAATATAATTATATGAGTTTTTATTTTCATAAAAAGCATAGTTTATCCATGTAGGAAAATCCATGAAGCTTCCTTTAATTCCTTTTGTGTTAGCAACTTCTGTTAGGTAGGATTGAATTTTATAGGACGTTATACCATATATATGGAGTGCTCTTCCTAGTTCAATTATAAATTGATATTTTTTTGGAATTTTCATCTGTACTTATTAAATAATTCTATTGATGTTTAGAGCAAAAAAAAAGGACTTTAAAAAAGACCTTTTTCTTTGCTTTTTTTTCTAAATTATTTTGTCAACCAAATCCTGGCATTTACAAAAGCTTCTAACCAAGGTGAAACCTCGACTTTTTTTCTGCGGTGCAATTTACCAAATTTTGCTGAAATTTAGATTCTTTTTAATGAATTTCGTGCACAACAGTCACTTTAAAAACCATAAAGTAAAAATGATTAACAAACTTTTTTTCGCCACAATCTATGCCAACAGTAATTGATAGTTGTATTGGGATAGCATCTAGTTTTTCGATTCGGAAATAGCGTTTCCAGAGCTTTTTCTCTTTGTACGTTCTTTTGTTAAGTTGTCGTTTATAAGGGTTTATTTTTTTAAAAAGTATAATTTTTCATTTCCCTTATTTGTTTTTCAATTTAGCTATAATTTTTAACAGTGCATCTCTGTTTTTGGCTTCGTGGTAAAATTTGGGTAGTTTTTCTAGAAGAGTAAACCCAGATCGGTTTTTGTGTTCTCTTAAACTAGCGTTTATATAACCTTCTAAATACGTTAAATGATCATCATTATAAGCCCAAAAAACATCGTTTTTAAAAGGTGCTTTTAACCAAAGTTCTGCATTAAAATAATAATTTGCAGCAGTTTCTATACTGCCATTTTTTACTAATTTAGTAGAACATTCTTTGTTATAACCACAATGAGTACAAAATAAACGTGCCAAAAAAGTTTCAAAATTAACTTTTGCTATGGCTTTCTTTTGACAAGCTAGGCAAACTACTAAAACTTCTTTGTAGAAATCTGATAATGTTAAGTTTTCGTTATGAAAGCGGTTAGATTGATTGGTCATTTATTTATCCCTATTATTGTTTTTTTGATTGTGTAATAAATTCAAATAAGTATTTTTAAACCGGTCTTAAATCTTCTGTATCTCTGGCAACTGGAACCCCATTTGGATCGAGAATCATAGCTTCTTGAATGTCTGTTTTATGCAGTGTTGCACCGCTTGCAATGAGTTTATATCCGTTTTCATATTCTGTAAAATAGCCACAAGGATATGCATAATAGCCGTTAGGTAATAATACTCCTATTTGTTGTTGAAAACCCCATCCAATAACTTTTTGGTTTAAAATGAATGCTATGAAGGCTTCTTCGAAAGTCATATTTTTTATTTTTTAATAATTAGTTAATTTTACTGTTTTATAGTATTTGTAATACTAGTTGTATTTTTTTTTTCAAGGTTTTCAACCTCCGCTAACGTTGTCAAAAAAAAACATGCTTAGTAATCGGGCTATTATAAGTATTGTTACTATATTTTTTATAAAATTTTATTCTATAACACTCTTATTAATTACAGTTATACTAATTTTATGTCCATATCTTTGAAGGGTCATAAATCCTAGATTGAATAAAAAAACGATATCTAATCGAACTATTTTTCCTTTTTTGTCCCAAATGTAAGAGATTTTATCTCCATCTTTATAATGAAAACTGTATGCTGAAAAATCTTCATCAGAAGGAATGGAAGAATATTTTATTTTATTTTTTAAATAATAATTATCTCTAATATTGTAATAAAATTGATCAAAATCTGACTCTTCAATTGAAGGTTTAAATTGAAACATTGTTTGCAAATTTGACATCTCTTTGTTGCCTAATTGAAAAGCGTATTTTAAATTATTTTCATGCTCTTTTCTGTTAAAAGATACTTCAAATGAATAACCATAAGCTTTATTATTTTTAAAATAGAATAAAACTTTACCATCTGAAGATATTAATTCATCTTTATTACTTTTATTTATTTTAAGTTTTAAATATTTATATGTTTTTTTTACATCCTCAACTGAAAGACCTAGTTTAAACGATGAGGGATTATAATTCATAAACGTTATTTCTCCTTCATTTTCCCTCTCTTTTAATCTATTAATTTCAGCTATTTTTTTATTTTTTATAATATTTTTAGCTTCCATGGTTCTTATAGAATTTTGATGTTTTTTTATAAAATCTTCTTTTTCTAGTGTACCCCAATCTCTATTTTCAATATCTAATTTTTCTTTTTTAATTAAACCCATTTCTAATTGATATGTAGTACTAATTTCAAAAAGATTTTTAAACAAATCTGAATTTAATCCTGTTTTATTTTTATCATATTTAGTATATAGAATTAGGTTATTTTTATAAGTAGTATTAATTAATTTACCCTCATCAAAAATTTTAGTTGTGACTGTAAACTTACCGAAATCTAGTTTATATAAAATAATATTATTATCAATTAACTCTGTGGTAAAACTACTCAATCTAGCCAAAGAAAAGTTTTCAGTTAAATAGAGAAGTTCTACACCATTTGATTTTTTATAAACTACATTAGTAGCTAGTTGACTATTGAAAGCAACCGTGAAATTTGCTTCAGGAAAACTAATTTCGTAGGTGGTTTCTCCATCATTATATGTTTTGCTATTGACTTCTGATTGTGCCTTGCTTATTTGTTTTGAAAATTCTTCAAGTTTTTCAAAAGGAACTTTTTGAGAAAAACTAATTTTTGAAGATAAAATTATAAATGCAAGGATTGTTATTTTTTTCATAGTTAATTTGTTTTAGCTTTTACTTTTGAAATACCAATTGAGAATCTATACCCAAATTGTAACTGATAGAAAGCATCAGTATTCCCTATTTCTTTTACGGTTTTAAGTTTTAAGAAAACAGATTGATTTTTATCGTCTGAAGGATGATAAAAAATTTCTGCTTGATTATTAAAAACACTAAAGTTATTTGGTACTTCAAAATTTGGTATCGTATTCAAATTTTTAAAACGATATTTAGAGCTGTCAATTGAATAGTTGAAACCAAAATTATTAAATCTTTTAAACTCAAAATTTAAACCACCACCTAAAACAAATGCCTGTATATTTTTAAATTCATCGTTTATTTTTATATCAGCAATTTGATACTGTATTGGCATGTAACCAATAACTCTAAAAGGCGCTTCTTTCAAAAATTTTACATTAAAAACACTTATTTTTGAACCCATTTCTAAATAAGCTTTTTGTATTAAATCTAAATTTCTGTTAACGGTAATTGTATTTGTACTTGTTTCTATAGTTGTTTCCACTTCTCTTACATCTGCATCTAATCTAGAAAAATTTACAAAAGGAGAAATTTTATCTAAAAGCCTAAAATCAAATCTGTTATTATTAATTCTAAAAGGGAAAATATAAAAATCTCCTTTTCCTTGAAATTGTACAATTCCGTTTGGAGAATCTGAAAATAATCCTAAAAAATCTGTATAAGCTCTAAACTCAAGTACATTTTGTAAACTTGTGTTTTCTTTAATTTCGTATTTAATTGGTTGGTTTGCATTTAAGGAAATTCCATCATCGTCTTTTGTTGGTAATTCCATAGTAAAATCATTTGGAATATAATTATAACCAGGTTTTGAAGTATACATTAATACATCAGACAATCGAACTCTTAAATTTTTATAATCGTCATATTTTACAATCTGTTTTTGATTTGTTGGATGTTTGTAAAATAAGTAGTTTTTTGGAGCTACATGGGAATAATTTAAAACACTTACAGAGGCTTTGTTTTCAAACAAATGTTCAGATCCATTTTCATCAAGCACAAATACTTTTATATCGGTAAAAAAACCATCATGTAATTCAAAAGAAACCGATTTGAATTTATAAATTGTATCGCTTACACCAAAATCATTTCTATAAAAATTAAACTTTTGATTCTCTTTAGGGATGATAATATCGCCTAAGTAACTTTCACTTTCTTTACTAAAAACAGCTTGTAAGATTTCATTTACTTTTTTATCTTTAGTAAATAACAAAGAGTCTTGAATTATTTGGTTTTTTCCAAAGTATAAGTAGGTTTTATAATTATTGGTATTTTCATTTTGTGTAATGCTTTTTACTTTTTCTGAAAGCGTGTATTTGTGGTTAAAAACGCTATCAATAGTTTTCTCTGTCAGCGTTTTTTTATCTAAGTGATATGTTTTATAGCTTGTATATAAACTATAAATAGAATCTAATTTTTTAATATATTTTTGATTTTCTTTCAACTGCTTTTCTAATTTAGCATTGATTTCTGAACTATTTGAAGTAGCATTGATTTCGTTTTTAAGTTTTACTAAAGCTTCATTTTCCTTAGTGTTTAGTTCATCTACTTTTTTGAACTCATCGGATAATTTTTTAAACTCTTCAATTGCTTTTATTGTATCTTGCGATTTATCTTGCCCAAAACTATTTATCCCAAGTAGTAAAAATATTGTAATTATTAAGTTTTTCATTTTTTGTTGTTTTAAATAAATTTTATTTACTTTTCACATCTTTTGTTTCAAAATTTTAAAATAAGTTTTTTAAGTCCTGTTTTTTTATTCATATTTATAGGTATATTGATTAAATTCGGACTTATCAATTGAAAATGTTTTAAAATTTAAATCTTTATCAATAAAATAAACTAAATAATAATAATCCTCTTTATTGGAACTTTTTTTAATTCTAATTAAAGCACCAGACTTCCACATATTATTACCTCCAGATAGTTTATCAAAGAGCAATTCGTAATAACCATGTTTGATTTCTGTATTGTCGTAACCAGGTGATCCTATTGGCCTATTAAGTTTATTATACTCTCCTGTTTTATAGAAACAATTATGAAAAACTAACTTTCCATCACTGCTTTTGCCTTTATTATCAGTTAATGAAAGTTCAATAAACGGATTTTCAATTTTTATTTCATTAAATTTTTTAGTTTTTACATTATATAGCTTTATCGACATTAATTTTATCGACCAGTATTCCTTTTCATAATTATTACAAGGCAAATAACCAATTAAAAACCAATTTTCATAGAAATGCTCAATGTAATGTATAGACTCATCATTAAATAATGTATTTAATTTGTAATCAACAATATCATAATATAATGTATTTTGATCATTACAATATTCATTTTGTACTCCATTGTATGAAACTATTCCAGTTTCAGCTGGATACAAATAATTTGCAATTGATGTTCCTTCAATTTTATGTGTTCCAAATGTATTATTGGGAAATTTATAATTTGGGTTATTACTTTTGATATAAACACCTTTTCCATCATGAAACTTAGATGCACCATCTGAGACCATATACTTTAGATTACTATTATCTATAATTTCAGATTTATTTATTTTAATTAAATCTTCGTTTACTGCTTTCTTTTGCGCATTAATCAAAACATTTCCAGCCCCCTCTTTTAATTTATCTGCTGCTAGTTTATCCCTATAAGCTTTATCATCCGTCTCTTTTTTTGCTTTTGCATCGGCTATAATTTTATCGTTTCTTCTTTTTATCTCCGCATTTTTAGCGTCTTTTTCTTTTTTATCATTTGCTGCACAAGCAGGGCAAGGATAACTTTCCGTATTAAAGTTTCCTTTTTTTAATTTACAGTTAAAGGCTGCTCCCATATTATGTTCTTGTGCAAAAGCTATTGTATTTACTAGTAATAATAGGGTTAAGATGATGATATTTTTCATAATTTTTTATTTTAAATGGTTATAATTCTTGTTTTAAATCCAAACAAAAAATTTAAAAATTGATTGATTTTGATCGCTTTATTTATTTGAAAAATAAACACAAGTTTTTTAACCCACAATACCCATAAATGGGTATTTTTTGGATTTACTATAACGAACAAAACCAACCTATTTTTCAATAATAGCTTGGTTTTTGTGTTTTCTTCGGAAAGTTTTTTTTATTTTTTAGGAATACTAATTTGTATAACTGTTCCCTCATTTTTTGAACTATTTATCTCAAAAGAACCTTTGTAATACAGCACTCTTTTTTCAATGTTTTCTATACCAAAACCTTTGGCTGTTTTTTGAGTATCGAAACCAAACCCATTATCTGTAAATTGAAAAACATACTCTTTTTCGTAACTAAAAAATTCTAAACTAATGGCATCTGATTTTCCATGTTTGATAGAGTTATTCATAATTTCTAATGAAATTAAATACAAGTCATACACCCATTCTGAGTTGATTTTCTCTGGAAAAGAGTAAGAGTATAGCACAATTTTAGGTGTTTTAAAGCTTTTGTTTAAGGTGCTAATTTGACTTTCTAAACTAGAAATTAATGCGCCTTCGTCTAAAGATTTTGGTAATATTTTATGCGAAATATCCCGAATATCGTTTGCTAATTCCGTAATATTTTGCTGAGCAGCTTCCTTTTTGTTTAATTCTAAAAGTTGTAAAACATAGGCAATTTTACTGCCAAAATTATCGTGAATTATATTTGCAATGGTTCTACGTTCTCTAATTTGAGCTTGGGTAATGGCTTTGATCGATTTTTCATTATCAGCACTAATTTGTTGGATCAACTCTTTGTTTTTCTGAAAAGTTTCAAAATAGTTTTTGGTTAATACATATCCAAAAAAGACAGCTTCATACAAACCAATTACGGCTAATGTATCAACATTAAAATCTTTTGAAATAAGCTGAAATGATTTTAAAATTAATGCAAATCCCCAAACTAATTGAGGGGTAAATGAAAATAACACATACATAGCCGATTTTTTATCAATAGCAAGATGTTTAATGGCAATCCAAAAAATCCAACCCATGGTAAGTATAAAGTTGAGATATCCTAACAAAGAAAAAAGTTTTAATAAATCTATTTGCTCTATCAGTAAAAAAATTAGGGTTATACAAATTATAGCTGCATTTATACAATTCAAAATTTTAATAATGGTATAATTTTTTGGTTGTAACTTTTTTAAATCAAGAAAATGAGATAAAAAAATACTTACGGTGATAAAGGTGATACTCGATACATAAATGCGTAGTTCACTAAAATACAGAAACTCTCTAAAAAGTATATGTTTGGCATAATTTGTAGAAATAAGAATATAAATAGCGGTTAAAAATGAGTTTAGAATATAATAACCATATAATTTATTCTTTGTGATGTAAAAAAGAATGGCATTATATAAGAGTAGCAAAAAAATAAACCCAAGTACAAAAGAAACCAATGCTAATTTTATATTGGACTGTTGGTTTAAAGAGGCTTCTTTTTTAAAATTGTAGGTAAAATACAGATACGAAATTTGTTTTTTTACTTTTATATAAATCGTCTTTATTTCATTTGGCTTCAGGTCTATTTCAAAAGCTTGGGTACTTAAAAAAGGGCTTTCAAAAGGTGTTCTATCTCCTAAAATAAATTGTTTTCCTTCATTAAATAAAACCAAACTATCTATTCTGTTATTATCAAAAGTTAGCCATGTTTTTACTTCATTTGATGTATCTAGATTTGTTAATTTAAATCTACACCAAACAGCTGTGTTTTTATTATAACCAATGTTTAAAGTTTGAGTTGTATCAAAAGAAATATAAGATTGCTGCTGATGAGCGTTATCTTTCCAAGATGAATTTACATCAATTGCATAAGATGCTTCAATGAACAGTTTTTCTTCATTTTGACTATAAATAAGATTTGCTATAAATAAAAAACTAAGAAAACAAATTACTTTCATTTGCAAACTTTATAAGAGAACTAACGTTGTTTATTTCTAATTTTTTATTTATGTTTTTTCTATGTGTATCCACCGTAGTTTTACTTATAAATAAATTCTGTGCAATTTCTTTACTAGTTTGGCCTTTTATAATTCCTCTGATTATTTCCTTTTCTTGTTTTGATATCCTAAATTTTTGAACAACATTTTTATCCTTATTTTTGTAAAAAGTGTCAAAATTTGAAGTTCTTTTATTTGTGAAAAAAGGTGTGGTAATGTCTGATTCAATAACACTAATCAATTCTTTTGCAGTAGATTCCTTGCGCATAAAAGCATGAAAGCCTAATTTTCTTGCTTTTTCAATTAAAAAATCTTCAAAATAGGCAGTTAAAATAATAATTTTGGTTGTTTTCAATTCTTCTTTTAATTCTTTAATTAAAGCAAAACCGTCACAATTATCAATGTTTAAATCGCATATAAAAACAGCTACGTTATGTTCTTGAAGGTGTTTTTTGCAAGCATTAGAATCATTAAAAGTTATGACATTATAGTTGTTTCCAAATTTTTTTAAAATTTCGGAAATACCGCTTAAAAAAAGAATGTGATCGTCGCAAATAACAATTTCTTTTTTCATAAACATTTTTTATAAATTTAGTAATAAAAATGAATCTTCCTATTATTTATTAAAAAAAGATAAACCAGCCTTAAAAAGCTGGTTCTGTTATAGATTAGGTTCCTTTTTTATCTTTTTTTGTCTCCATTTTTTGGATTTACAAAAATTTTAAGGTTAGCTGAAATTTCGTTCTTATCTCTTTAGGTTAATTTGCTAAATACTTTGAAAGCTAGAACATTTCATATTTGTTATAGTAGTAAAAAGTGTTTTACAAATTTAAATTCTAAATATACCAAACTAGATAAAAAGTGATTAGTTATTTTGTAGTTTCTATCGTATTGGATTTTCTAATTTGTTTAAACAGCCAATCGTATAGTGCATCTTCTTTAAATACGCTTTCTATATTGCTGTGATTAGCACCTTTTATAATTGTAAGTGTAACATCTGCATTAGGTTCGCATTTTTTAATGGCATCGTACATTTTTTGTGATTCTTTAGGAGGTACAATTTTATCAAGATCTCCATGTTGAAGCCAAAGAGGAATCGTAGCCAATCTACAACCGTCTTTTTCGTATCCGCCACCACAAATAGCTACAGCTCCTGCCAGTTTATCAGGGTATTTTCCAGCAAAATGTAAGGTTCCATATCCACCCAAACTCATACCACAAACATAAATACGTTGCGCATCTACATCATAGTGTTTTTGTATATATTCAATTAATTCCAGCAATTTATCAGGGTTCCAACTACCACTAGCTAATTGTGGCGCTACAACTATAGCGGGAATTTCTCTGCCTTTTTCTATCGCTCGTAAAACGCCATAACGTTTTACTTTATTTAAATCTTTTCCAGAGAGACTTTTACCATGTAAAAACAATAATAAGGGTTGTTTTTCACCATTTTCTACTTTAGGTATATGTATCCAAAAAGGATACGTGGTTTTGTTGGTTACAGTATCTAATTGAGAGTACGTAGTAAATGTAATAAGTAAGAATAGTATTAGACTGAAATATGAAGTTGTTTTCATTTACAAAATGGGTGTTTTGATAATCGTAAATGTATCTTAATTTTTGAGTTAACATAAAAGGTATATATTAAATTACTCTTAAAATTAACAACTTTCTTTAATTCTACTTGTAATTATAGAATTTGCCAATTGTATTGAATCTATGGTGTTTTTGTTTGATACATGTATTATAAATAAAAAAAGCTACCCAATTTGGATAGCTTTATGTACGTTTATATTTTTTTATGGTTGTTTTTCAATCCAATTTTTGGCATTTACAAAAGCTTCCAACCAAGGAGAAACTTCATCTTTTCTTCCTGCAGGATAGTTTGCCCAATTCCATTGAAAAGTAGAACGTTCAATATGTGGCATGGTTACTAAGTGTCTTCCAGTTTTATCACACATCATAGCGGTGTTAAAATCAGAACCATTTGGATTATTAGGATATCCTTCATAACCGTATTTTGCAACAATATGATAGTTTTCTTCAGCTTCAGGTAAGTTAAATTTTCCTTCTCCGTGAGAAATCCAAACACCTAATTCTGTGCCTGCTAAACTTGATAACATTACCGAATTATTTTCTTGAATTTTTACTGATGTAAAAGAGCTTTCATGTTTCTTAGAATCATTATGAACTAATTTTCCATGTACTTTATGATCTGGATTAATTAAATCTAATTCCATCCATAATTGTGCTCCGTTACAAATACCTACCGATAAAGTGTCTTCTCTTTTAAAGAAGTCCTTTAAAGCTTTCTTGGCTTTTGCATTGTATAAAAATGCTCCAGCCCAACCTTTAGCAGAACCTAAAACATCAGAATTAGAAAAACCACCAACAGCACCAATAAACTGAATATCTTCTAAAGTTTCACGACCAGAAATTAAATCTGTCATATGCACATCTTTTACATCAAAACCAGCTAAATACATTGCATTTGCCATTTCACGTTCAGAATTTGATCCTTTTTCTCTGATGATAGCTGCTTTTGGTTTTGCTCCTTTTGCAGCTACTTTTGGTAATTTTCCTGTAAAGTCTTTTGGGAATTTATATGTTAATGGTTGTTTTTTATAGTTATCAAATCTGTTTTGTGCTAAACCATTTGCTGTTTGTTTTTGATCTAATAAGAAAGAAGTTTTATACCAAACATCTCTCATTTCTGAAACATCAAATGTGAAGTTTTCTTCATTATTTTTGATGTTTATTTTACCAGAATTATTTGCAGTTCCAATATTGAAAAATTCAATGTTGTTTTCTGACAAAATTGTCTCTACAGAAGCATCTGCTTGAAAAACAATTCCTGAATTTTCTGAGAATAAAACTTTGATTGAATCTTCTTCATTTAAATCAGAAATATTAAAATCTGCTCCTAAATTAACATCCGCAAAACACAGTTCTAATAAGGTAGTAATCAATCCTCCAGAAGCAATATCGTGCCCTGCAACAATTTTATCCGCTTTAATTACATCTTGAATGGTATTAAAAACCGTTTTTAAATACTGAGGATTTGTTACATCCGGAGTTTCATTTCCAATAGCATTTAATATTTGATTGAAAGAACTTCCTCCTAATTTAAACTCATCTTGAGAAATGTTAATATAATAAATATTTCCGCCATCAATTTGTAAAACAGGCTCAACAACTTTGCTAATGTCATTACAATTTCCTGCCGCAGAAATAATTACGGTTCCGGGAGAAATTACATCTCCATCAGCATATTTTTGCTTCATAGATAAAGAATCTTTTCCGGTTGGAATATTGATTCCTAAATCGATGGCAAATTCTGAAACTGCTTTTACAGCTTTGTATAAACGTGCATCTTCACCTTCATTTTTACAAGGCCACATCCAGTT
>TARA_R110002167_G_scaffold263804_1_pt1 | contig 21746 bp, 20 predicted proteins | sample TARA_R110002167 | Tara Oceans TARA_R110002167 (sample SAMEA4398238) | marine metagenome | biome: Polar Biome; feature: [MES] marine water layer (ENVO:01000295) within the mesopelagic zone...; material: water (ENVO:00002006), including particulate matter (ENVO:01000060) such...
TACCCAATCCACCTCAAGGTGCGAGTTTCAGGACGCCTGATCAGGATGGAAATTGCTTTAAAATCATTACTCTTTTATAGTGGTGTATTCTCATAAGGATGAATTGAATGAACCATAAAATAGTTATGTTGTTAGTTGCTTGCCCCTTTTTCTTTGCTGCAACAACGAATGCAAAACAGAGTGCAGCTTTGGCAATGCCAGACAGTTACAGTGCAGCAGCGGTAAAAAAAGTACTTGAAGAAGAGGGCAATGCGGTTGACGCGGCTATAGCGGCACAATTTGTATTAGCGGTCACTTTACCTGAAGCAGGTAATATTGGCGGTGGTGGCTTTATGACTATTTACAAAGATAAACAATCAGATTTTCTTGATTATCGTGAAGTTGCTCCTACCCGAGCCCATAGAGATATGTACTTAGATGAAGCTGGCGAAGTGATACCTTACTTATCTTTATACGGAATATTGTCATCGGGTGTGCCAGGAACAGTTGACGGAATGTGGAAAGCGCACCAGAAATATGGCAGCAAAAAATGGTCAGAGTTGCTAAAACCAGCCATCACGTTGGCAGAGCAAGGCTATATTGTTCATCCTGTTATGCAAAACTCCATAGAATGGCGCATAAACAGTTTTAAGAAGAAAGGTATAAAGGTTAACTTTTCTGACTATTTTGCTCATGCAAAGGCAGGTACTATTTTTAAACAGCCTGAGCTAGCAGAAACTTTAAAGCGTATATCAATACATGGCAGAGATGGTTTTTATAAAGGTAAAACTGCTAAAATCATTAGCGATTTTATGGCAAAAAATGGCGGCATAATAACAGAAAAAGATCTAGCAAATTATCAATCCAAATGGCGTAAACCTATTCAGATGAAATGGCGTGATTATGAGGTGATAACTGCACCACCGCCAAGTTCGGGAGGTGTTGCTGTTTTACAATGGTTAACTATGTTTGATCTGGTAAAAAAAGACCAAGATATTGCACATAATTCAAAAGAGTATATTCACCTTCTGTCTGAAATTGGAAAACGAGTTTTTGCCGACCGCGCTGAATATTTAGGTGATCCAGATTTTTACCAAGTGCCTGTATCGCAACTTTTAGCGAAAGACTATCTTGCCAAACGTGTTGCTAATATTTCAATGAGTCATATTTCAACGACTGAAAAGATGCAACCTGGACTTAACGAAAGCAGAGATACCACTCATTTTTCTATTGTAGATCAATGGGGTAATGCCGTTTCAAATACAACAACAATCAACTATACCTTTGGCAGTGGCGTCATTGTTGAAGGTGCTGGATTTATACTAAACGATGAAATGGATGACTTTAGTGCAAAACCCGGCGTCGCGAATATTTTTGGTGCCGTTGGTGGTGTAGTGAATGAAATTCAACCCAATAAACGCATGTTATCTTCAATGTCTCCCACTATCGTATTGAAAAATGGTGCGGTTGAATTGGTGACCGGCTCTCCCGGTGGCACGACCATTATTTCTTCAGTATATCAATCCATTCTTAATGCCCTTGAATTTAATATGACTGCGGAAGAAGCCGTTGGTAAACCAAGATTTCATCATCAGCTTTTACCAAAAAATGAAATTTGGCACTACGCAGGTATTGATGAAAAGGTGCTAGTTGCATTACATCATATGGGCTATAAAACGAAACAAGATGTTTTTGGTGATTTACAAATAATTATAAAAAGAAATAACAAGTTAAGTGCCGCTTCTGAGCAAGGAAAACATAGTCGAGGGGTGTCACTGGTATTACAATAATCGTCATGATAATACCAACCTCACTCACTATGTGATCATTTCTACTTGTTAAAGCAACTAATAATGTCGATGATGATGACTATTTCGTGGGTAGTTTTTTACTTTCCCAAAGAGGTATTACGCTGCTTTTGTTCGTTTTAATCCAAACTTTAAAAAAGGTTAAAGGCTTTTTAGTACGATTATATTCTGAATGCACGATGCCCGTTCCTGCGCTCATCACTTGTACGAAACTTAACCCGCACAGCAAGATAACTCTGAGACATCTTTGTTAAATGTCTGGGCACAAAGTTTTATTCCTTCAACCATTGTTAGGTAAGGAAATAATTGTCCGGCAAGCTGTTCTACGGTCATTTTATTGTGAATGGCGAGAGCAGCACTTTGGATCAATTCTCCTCCTTCATGAGCCAATATTTGTGCGCCGATTAGTCTTTCTGTCGATTCTTCTGCAACTAACTTAATAAAGCCATCAGTCTCGAAATTTGCTAAGGCTCTAGGCACGTTTTCCATTGATAATACCCGGCTAATAGTACAAATGCCTTGGTTTTGAGCCAGCTCTTCAGTCAAGCCTACAGTGGCTACCTGAGGATCGGTAAAGATAACGGCTGGCATAGTAGAAAGATCTAGCGAAGTATCACCGCCAGTCATATTAATACCTGCACGACTGCCTGCGGCGGCGGCTACATAAACAAACTGTGGCATATTAGAACAATCACCTGCACCATAGACACCATTAACAGACGTTTCCATTTTATCATTGACAATAATACAACCATTTGTGTCAGTCTTAACCTCAATAGATTTTAGGTTTAACTGACTGGTGTTGGCATGACGACCAGTGCTAACCAACAATTGATCACATTGAATTCTCCCTCCATCTCCCTTACCCTTTCCTTTATAAGGAAGCGTTAAAGTAAAATTATTGCCATCATGTGTAACGTCTTCGGCTTGAGTATTTGTCAGTACATTAATGCCTTCTTTTTCAAATACTAAAGTTAGCTCTTCGCCTAATAGTGGATCGTCTTTATAAAGCAATGTATGACGAGCTATGATAGTCACCTCAGCCCCTAGTCGACGGTAAGCTTGCGCAATTTCCAACGCAATAACCGAGGAACCAATAACCACCAAATGTTCTGGTGTATATTCAGCAAAAAGTGCTTCATTGGATGTCCAAAATGGCGTATCCGCTAGTCCTTTTATCGGTGGGATAGTTGGTGTAGACCCCGTAGCAATCAAGATTCTATCGGGTGTCAATTCAACTTGAGTACCGTCTTCTTGGGTGACGATAAGTATTGGCTTATTCTCTGAGCTAGGACTTGTTTTTTCAGTATCTTTGAAACGGGCAAACCCCTTTAATAACGTTAATGCTGAGTTTGATTCAAGAATGTTTTGATATTTTGCTTGGCGTAACTCTTCTACTCTTGAGCTTTGTTGCTTTGCGAGTAATGCCCGGTTCAATTGAGGAGCATGATTTTCTATCCCAGCAAAAGGATTATTACGCTGTTGCTGAGCAAGCTGTGCCGCTCGTATTAAGATCTTTGAAGGAACACAGCCAACGTTGACGCAACAACCGCCAATAACATCTGCCCCTTCGATAATAGTCACACGTGCACCATTCTCAGCGGCTTTTATCGCACAAGCAAAAGCGCCTGAGCCGCTACCGATAATAGCAACATGTAGTTGTTCGCTTTTATTAGTAGCACAACAATTGCTTGGACTTTGATCCGAAGACATAATAATTCCTTAATTTTTAAGTGGTTAGGTCGATAATTAAGTAAACTTAATTTGTGCAAATATCTGTGGAGCAGTGTTTATTTGCCTATAAAACTAAGCTATTAATCCACAGATTTTACTGTTGCGGGATAGCCAATATTGGTCGACGCTAATGCTATTGCTTCAATGCTGGTTTTTTTCGGATCAAATAAAACAGTTGCTGTTTTTGCATCATAATCTACCGTAGCTTTTAAAACGCCTTCTACTTTTTCCATCGCTTTACGCACAGTGATAGGGCACATTTTGCAGGTCATTTTTTCAATCGAGAAAACCTTCTTAGACATTCCTTGAGTAGCAACATTACTGGTTATCTCTTTGTTTGGTGTTGCCATTGCATTGCCAAACATAAGTAATGCGCTTAAAAGTATTGAAACGGTAATTAATTTTTTCATTGTCGTGCCTCTTAATAATATTTGTCTAGAATCAATCTTTGTCTAGAATTAAAATTTGTTAAACCAAATTGTTATCAGTCAATGATGTAGTTTGCGTAATAGGGAAAACTCATCATCGCGATAAGGATTATGCTGATCAGCCAAAATATAATGCGTTGGTTCTTTAATACCTTAGGGTTGGCGCAAACTGCGCCTTCCTCACATCGCTGAGGAGTGATATATAATTTATAAAAAACTACACCTAATATAACGAGGGTTATCGCAGTAAAATATCCACTATAAGGTTCCATAGCGGTGAGGTTACCTACCCAAGCACCACCTATGCCAAGTGATAACAATAAGAGTGGGGCAATACAGCACGCTGATGCACCTAGTCCGGTAATAATGGCTAATAGTAAAGAGCGGTTTGGTGTAGATGAACTCGACATAACTAAATCTCATACAAGGCTAATAGTAGATAGTTTACACTCTGGGGTATAGTACAGAGTCAAGTGTGTTTTTAAGATTTTTTTATATGGCGTGATAAAAATCAGTTCTCCAGAAACCCTTTTTGAGACAGCCCGTCAATAAACCCACACCGTGTTGTGCCACCGTCACTGTGGCAAGTTGAGATCAAATCGTCCAATGCTGCTTGAATGGTAAGTAATCCCGCTATTTGCTGTTGGATCTTGTCTCGCTTTTCTTTTGCAAGCGCCTGTACATCATCACAATGCTGATCGCCTAATATAAGCAATTGTTTTATTTCATTTAAAGAAAATCCAAGCTGCTGTGCCCGCTTAATAAAACGAATTCTATCAATTGCAGATATGGGGTAATGACGAAAGCCATCAATAGGTTTTTCAGGCTCCTCCACTAAACCTTTACGTTGATAATGCCTCACTGTTTCAATATTTACATCAGCGGCTTTAGCGAGTCGGCCAATAGTTAACGGAGGATTTTTCTCACTCATATAAACACTACCTTTATTGAGGTCTAGACTAATAGTACAGGGTTGGTTGGGTAGTGCAAATTACTTTTAATTTCCATTTGCTATGTTTGATATCCATACTGTTTGATAGGGATTTAAAGTGATTTCTTGGGTTAATTCGGTTATTTTGGTATGACTGATCAGCTCAAGCCAAGACTCTGTAGTAATTAAATTCAGTTCACTTAATGGTAATGCAACCGTTTGATCAGAAACATTACTGACACAAAAAATGCTTTGTTTCCTGTCTTTGCTTTGTCGCCAAAACCCAAACAATTGTAAACCTAAATGCAGTGTAAATTGCGTGGCATTGGGATGAAATGCTGCTTGTTTAATTCGGGTATTCAATAGATATTTTAGTGTTGAGAGTACTTTTCCATGATGCAAGTTTTTATCAGCGAGCGCTTCTTCCAAATCATTTTCATGCCAACGATGTCGGTTAATGGAGCGATTATGATGTGTATTGGCTAACTTTTGATAGTCATTTTGCGTTCCCAGCATACTGTGAATGTAGATCCCCGGTATTCCTTCAAGAGCAAACATAATGGCATGGGCACAAATAAAGCGTTCAAAATTCCACTGGTCTTTGCCTTTTACGGTGCCTTGCATCGCATCATAAAGTGAAATATTCATTTCATACGCTTTTTGTTCACCCGTATCTGAGGTTCGCCATGATATTTTTCCACCAAAATTTTCTATCGTTTCTACTAGGTTATCAATTTCATCTTCACTTAATAAGCCTTCTGCAGGGCGCAAGCCAATACCATCATGCGATGCTATAAAGTTAAAATACATGGTACCGTCTTGTGGCGGCGGCATGCTCATTAACCAACGTTTTAAATATAAACAATTCCCAGTCAGTAGTGTGTTTAATAATAATGGCGGTAATGAAAAATTATAAATACCGTGAGCTTCATTGGCGTTACCAAAATACGTCAGGTTCTGTGTATTAGGAATATTGGTTTCAGTGATAATGATAGCACTTGAATTTGCCGACTCTATTAGAGTTCTTAATAGCCTAACGACTTCATGTGTTTGAGGTAAATTAATACTTGTTGTTCCAGCAATTTTCCATAAAAAAGCGATAGCATCTAAGCGGAATATTTTTACGCCTGTATCAAGATATTGTTTAATGATTGAAGTAAATGCTGTTAACACTTCAGGATTACGAAAATCAAAATCAACTTGATCGTGACTAAAAGTACACCAAACAAATTTTTTCCCTTGACCAGTCTCTACTTCTTTTAATAACGGTGAAGTACGCGGCCTAACCACCTCAGATAATTCATCATCAGGCAGGGCTGTAAAGAAAAAGTCACTCCCTTGCCCTTCACCCTTAATGAAATTGTCAAACCAAGCACTGCGGCTTGAGCAGTGATTAATCACCAGATCAGACATTAAATGATAATGTTCACTTATCTGTTCTATATCTTGCCATGTGCCCAATGATTCATTAACAGATGAATAGTCAATAACGGCAAAGCCATCGTCAGAACTGTAGGGGAAAAAAGGTAAAATGTGTACACTGTTAATGGTATTTTTAATGGTGCTGTCTAAAAACGTTTTTAATGTTTTTAACGGCGGTTGATCTTCCTTAATTATGCTGTCACCATAAGTGATCAAAATAATATCTTTTTCCGACCAATGGTTAGTAAAAGGTTTTGCTGTAATTTCTTTGTTCGACAACTCCATTATAGTTAAGAGTGCATGCGCAATTTCTTCATAGGATTGCTCAAGTTCTACATCTTGATAAATAGTGGCAAGCTGCTGAGTTAACTTATCTTTTAACTTTCCATTCAAATTATCTTGTAACTTATGTTTTAACTGATTAATTGGCATTGACATAATTCACCTTACTTCAACGTTTGACTGAATTCTTCATTGTCTAATTCCACCGCCTCTTTTAACTGCGATAAAATATCAGGGATAGCACTAACAACTCTATTCCATGAAGGAATAAAAGGCGTATCCATGGGTTGTTCTAAAAAGGTATTACCCGCTGTTATGATGTTTTGGGCAAACATCTCTACCGCTTTTTCTTCGTTATGAATATCAAGGGTTAACCCATTCATCATTGCGTCATTTCGATAGGTTTCGACATAATCTAACGCTATGCGATAGTAAGTCGCTTTTAATGTTCTAAATTTTTCAGAGGTGAACGTTTCACCTTGTGTTGCCAGTTTACGAATAAATGATTTACTGATATCAATCGACATTTTTGATAAGCCACCATTATCATTACTCAAAGACAAATCTTGATGTTTATGATCATACGTTGCAGCAATATCAACTTGGCATATACGGTTCGCAGAGTAGTTACGGTACATTTCAGAGAGCACACCAATCTCTAATCCCCAATCACTTGGTATGCGAATATCACTTAAAACATCTCGACGAAAAGAGAATTCACCTGCTAAGGGGTATAAGAAACTGTCCATGTATTCAAGGTAGTCACAATGACCAACGGTTTTTTTCAATGCTTTAATTAACGGTGTTACTAAGAGTCGTGATACACGGCCATTGATTTTTCCACCAGCAACGCGGGCATAATAGCCTTTGGAGAACTCATAATTAAACATAGGGTTAGCAACAGGATAAAGAAGCCTGTCGAGTAACTCTCTTTCATAAGTTAAAATATCACAGTCGTGTAAGGCAATTGATTCAGCCTTACCAGAAGCCAAAATATAGCCCATGCAATACCAAACATTACGGCCTTTTCCTAGCTCTTTAGGGGCTAAACCTAATGCTTGTAATTTAGCGTTTATTGCTTGTAATCTAGGCCCGTCATTCCACAATACCCGATGATGTTGGGGTAACTCACCAAAAAATGATAGTGCATGTTTATATTGAGCTAAATCTGCTCGGTCTAAACCAATAACTATTTCAGATAAATACTCAACACCTTTAAGTTTATTAATAATATCGGGTAAAGCTTTACCTTCTAACTCAGAAAATAAAGAAGGTAATATGAGTCCTAATGGACGTGTTTTAGAAAACATTAATAATTCAGCAGCCATGTCTTTAGGGTCACGTTGTGCTAAATTATGTAACGTTGTAACCGTACCATTTTGATAAAAATCAGCCATGGTTTACCTCTTTATTAGTTAAATGTATTAGTTGAATGTGAAAGTAATTGGTCTGCTAAAAGACCTTGTATGGCTTCTGCCCAGCCTTCTGGACCATATAATTGAGTTTGAGTTGTATTATATTGACGGTACAACGTTGGAAAATCATGAACGGGGGAGCGAACTTGTACAGCGATATCTGCCGCTTCTAGCATTGAAATATCATTCTCGCCATCACCTAAGGCAATGGTAAAAATTGAGGCGTTGTTAAAATGTTCTTGGTATTCTTTTCGGTATTGTTCTGTCAACCAAATCAGCGCTTGGCCTTTATCACAGTAGCCACCAACATGAAGAAATCTTCCTCCTTGGACAACATTAGCACCTAAGTCAATTAGATGTTCTATAAATGCTTTTTTAGTTGAATCATCTCCTAACCATTGAATAGGCTCACCATACTGTCTTTGCTTTGCGCGTATAGCTTCCTCTAAAGTTAGCCCTGTTACTTGGGATATCGTTGAATCAGACAGTGTTGAAAAACCTTGGTAATACGGGGCGAATTCTTTGGTGTGTTCAGACAATAAATCTAACCAATGCTGTCTCAACAAGCAGAATGACTTCAGCCAATAATTACCAATAACTTTAGTACCTTCAGGTTGCTTATTAAAGGTATTTATTGGGATATAAATCGCAGCACCATTTTCTATAATAAACGGTGTGTTTAGATTAAGGTCACGGTGAATGATTGCTAATTCAGCGAGCGTTTTGCTAGTATTTAAAATAACCGGTATATTGGCACTTTTCAATTGCCCAAGCACTTTATTTACGGCTGTTGATTGATAAGTAAAATGGTCAAGCAGCGTACCATCTAGATCACTAAATATAAGTGTTTTTAGCGTGTTCATAGTTTTTATACTTCCATTTTTACTAGGGGCATATCGGTGATCTTACGATCATAATCTAAATGGAAAATAGCATCAGCGGAGTTTGAAATGGTATTGCAGCCTTGCACGCTCAGCCTTTGAAAGTACTGAGTGAAATTTAAGATTTCTGCTGTAGACATAATTTTTGAATTCGCTAAGCCAATATTTTTAGTTTTTAATTTTTGCTCTTGCTCTAAACGCCATTTATAAACACAATCGAAAGATGGTGCTTGTAGTGCTAACCAAAAATCCATTGTTGTATACAAAGGTTCATAAGCGCTTTTAAGCTGTTGATTAACATAATTACGCCATTCACCGCTCGTATCATGTTGTAATTCAAGTTCATTAATGGGTGCTTGTAGTTGTTCAGCAGTTTGTGACTTGACGCCCCAGCACCATCCTTCGAGTAAAGTAATATCTACGGGCTTCTCAATCATGTTCCACTGATCTTCGAGAAATGGTTCGTCGGTAGCTTTGTTGAATCTTGGAATAGAGAACCCTGTTTTACGCTCTATTAGTTGAGTTAACACATGATTAAGGGCAGTCATATCATGCGTGCCTGGTACGCCTCTAGTTGCTAGAAGTGGGTGAATGTCCTGTGCTAATTGTTTGCGTTTCTCGCTTGATAAATAAAAATCATCTAAAGACATTACAGCAACATTAAGCTGATATTGTGCTCTTAAATAGCTAGCGAGAAAGTCTGTGAGTGTTGACTTACCACTACCTTGACAGCCATTGATACCGACAAAGTAAGCTTTATTACTCTTTGTATATTGGTTAAATATTCTATCAGCAAGCGGTTTATAATATTGCGCTACAGTGTGTTTGAATTCTGCTGGTAATTTGTGTTGTTCAATAAAAGCTGAAATCATAATAGTTAATTTTCACTCTAGGTAAATATTAACTATTATGATTTCAAATTTTATGCCATTTTAATAACAAATTTAATTTAAGATATAACTTATTGTAAAACAATTTAAAATTATATTTTATATTATTGATTTCACCGTTATAAATTTTTAAAAATTGCACTAATAAAATAAATCGCTTCATTTTAGTGCAATTCTACAAGGAGAGGTTGAACCAACGATGCAGGGCTTGCTCTGCTTTGAATTCTACTCATTTCAAATAGGACTATTATCACCACAAACAAAGGTATGAGTATCAATACCACTGGCATCGAGCGCTTTATTTTGAGGCAATGCTTCATGGCCAGCTAACAAATAAAGCACTTTTTGTCCTTGCTTGGCCAGTTCAATAGCGTGTTGATAATTAACTAATATCGTTGAAGCCATTGCTTGAGGCAATTTTTCTGCATCGCGGCGGACATATTCAATCAGTTCATCATTTACTTCATTATCATAAAAAACCGCATCAGCAAATTGCATAGCGCGATGAGCGCTTAACGTTAAATTATCTGGATTGCCATCTTTAGTATACACAAAGATAATATCACCAGAAGGGGGGGCTATTTCTTGCTTTATACTGGCAATTAATTGTTGTTCCGCTTGCTGTTGTTTTCCATCAAGAATAGCTTGTCCTATAGGGCCTCTAAGGGTGTTTTCCCAAAAGCTGCGTCTATTGCGTAAACCTTTTACCCGTGCTTTAACATGATCTCGAAATTTATACGAAAAATCAGCCAATTTGCCATAAGCTTGTGGCAATGTTTTTTCAATTTGTTCTCGCAGCATGCGAATTAAAATTGGCGAACTACCAGAGCTAGATAAAGCAATAATCATTGGGCTTCTATCAATAATGGCGGGCGTTATATAGGTACATAGCTCGGGTTGGTCAACCACATTAATGAGTATATTTAACGGCGCGGCTTCTTGGTAAATGGCTTTGTTGACTGGCATATTATCAGTGGCAGCAATCACCAAATTGATATTGGCAAAATGTCCCGCTTGGTAATTATGCTTTAACCAGGTTAGTTGATTAAGGTTAATCAAACGCTCAACACTAGCACACACATTTTTGCTCATCACCGTAATATTGGTTGTAGACTTTAATAACAATTCAATTTTACGCGTAGCGACTTCTCCGCCACCAATAACCATAGCGGAAATTTTTTTTGCATCGAGAAAAACAGGGAAATATTTCATTATATGGCCTAGGGTAAAGTCTTCTTAATTAGTACTTAATTAGTACTTAATTAGTAATAAGAACTAAACTTTATCATAAGCCAACAGAGAAAATCTTGTCTAGTCTACTGTTAATTGCTTTTTGCTAATGGCTAAACCGTTAGCATCGCCATAAATAAAGTGACCAGCTTTAAACTCAATGCCGGCAAAAGTAACCGCAATGTTGATATCGCCAACACCAAGCTTTTCAGTTTTTATTGGGTTACAGCCAAGCGCTTTCACGCCAAAGGGCAATGTTGCAATAGTGCCAGCATCACGAATGCAACCGTTGATCACAATACCTTGCCAGCCATTTTCAACCGCTTGTTCGGCTAACATATCTCCTAGTAGTGCGCGGCTAGTACTGCCTTTGCCGTCTACTACCATTACCTTGCCAGCGCCATCGGTTGCCACCAGTGCTTTCACTTTTGAATTGTCGTTAAAGCAATCCACGGTAACAATCTCGCCTGAAAAAATAACCTTGCCGCCATAATCATGAAACAGTGGCTCAGCTAATTGTAATTGCTCAGGATAAAGATCGAATAAATCGGGAAGTAAATCTAACATTGTATTTTCGCTGCATCGTGTGAATTTGTTCCTACTCTAGCACCAATGAATGATAAACTACCATTAAGCTGAATTATGATGAATATATTATCGGAACAAAAAGATGCCTTGGATACAACTTAGATTAAGCGCCAACGAAGAAACCGCAGAAAAATATAGCGACTGGCTGGTTGCTAGTGGCTCACAAGCAGTTACCTTTATTGACGCTAAAGACACCCCAATTTATGAACCACTGCCGGGTGATGAAGTGCTTTATTGGTCAAATACTGTGGTGATGGGTTTGTTTGATGCTAGTCATGACATGGATAAAGTGATCAGCTATTTACAAGGAATTCATCCTGATAAAGAGCAAATGCGCTACAAGTTAGAGCAATTAGAAGACAAAGACTGGGAACGTGAATGGATGGATAATTTCCACCCAATGAAATTTGGCAAGCGGTTATGGATTTGCCCAAGCTGGTGTGATGTGCCAGAGCCTGATGCAGTGAACGTGATGTTAGACCCCGGCCTAGCTTTTGGTACCGGTACTCACCCAACCACAGCGCTTTGTTTAACCTGGCTTGACGGTTTAGACCTGCAAGATAAAACCGTAGTAGATTTTGGCTGTGGCTCAGGCATATTATCATTAGCAGCATTAAAACTTGGCGCGAAAAAAGTGATTGGTATTGATATTGACCCACAAGCACTTCAAGCAAGCCTTGCCAATGCTAAGCGTAATAATGTTGATGACAAGTTAGAACTTTACTTACCCAAAGACTTACCACAACAAATGCCAATATTTAAAGCCGATGTAGTGGTCGCCAATATATTAGCTGGACCATTGCGTGAGTTAGCGCCTACTATTATAGAATATGTTGGTGACAAAGGTTTGTTAGCGTTGTCAGGCGTATTAGAAGAACAGGCGCAAACGCTACAAAGCATTTATGGTCAATGGTGTAATATGGAACCTGTAACTGTACAAGAAGAATGGGTTCGCCTTAACGGTCAAAGAAAATAAGGGGCAACGCAAATAAACGATTAAAAAGTATGCCGTGAATCATCAAGTTTTACAACTTATACTACTTTTTCTTCGGTGTTATTGGCTTGAAATAACGTCACTTGATTCCGCCCTGCATCTTTAGAATCATACGTAGCGCTATCTGCATCGGCTAACAGCTTCTCTAAGTTATAACCGCTGGTTTTAGCATCGCTAATACCAAAGCTAGCGGTAATGGTAAAATCAAAACCACACTCTTTTGTGTTTATTTCGGCTATTGCTTTTCTACAAGCCTCTGTGCGTTTTAAAGCGGCTTGTTTGTCGCAACTGGTTAGCAATAAGCAGAACTCTTCGCCGCCTAAACGGGCAAAAATGTCGTTTTGACGACCAATAGTTTGACAAACCTCAACCGTTTTCTTTAATGCCCAGTCACCACAGGCATGACCATAGCTATCATTCACTTTTTTAAAATAATCTAAATCGAACATGATCATGCTTAGTTCTTGGTCAGCACTTTGGCAATAACGAATGGCATTGTTAGCGACATGGGTGAAATGACCACGATTAAAAATGCCAGTCAGTGCGTCATATTCAGCTAACTCTTTAATGCGTTTGTGCGCTCTTAATAAACGATAACCCCAGAAAGTTAATACCAATAAAGTTAACGCTAATGTCATGATAATCAATTGATTGTTTTCTCTGTTAGTACGATTTAAGGTTTCTTTAGCCTTTAATGAAACATTTTTTTCATGTAACAAATTTATTTTATTTTCTTGCTCTATGGTTTGATGTTCTGCAATTTGAAAGGCTAAATATTTTGCTTGGGTTTCATTATAATAAAGTTTGTCAGCAGTCGTGTATTTTTGATGATAAAACAGCGCTAATTTATAATTTTCCTGCGTTTGGAAAACTTCAAACAGTAATTTATAAGACAACACTTTTGCTTGCGTAGTGTCTTCTTTATTTTCGTATTCCAGCGCTTGTAACGCGAACTGCTTGGTTAACGCCGTGTTTTTATTTAACCAATGGGCTTGTGCTAACAATGAATAATATATCGCAATATTGCGTGGATATTTAGTATTTAAGGTATCTTGTAAGGTTGAGTTTAATAAGTGTAACGCTTTATCGGGTTGTTGATTTTCCAGGTGCATTTTTGCCACAGAAGAGTTGATAACGCTGATAATAAGATGTTCATTATTTATTCGACATAAACTGATGGCATGCTTAATTAGGGGGGCTGAGGGCGTCAATTGTTTTAATTTAAAAGTTGATTCTATAATCTCTGCCTTGGCAAAACATTGCTCTCTACCTTGGTTACTTTGTAATTCAAATCTTTTAGCGTAAGACCTGCTTAAATTATATTGGCCGAGCTGATTATAAAAAATGGCTGCAATTAGTAAGCCTTGGTGATGAAGTTTTTTATCTTGTACTAACGGTAATTCACTTAATAGTATCGATAAAGTAGATAAACCGTCAGTCCAATTTTGGTTAACTGCAAAAATATTAACTAAACTAATTTTTGTCCTAAACTTTAGTAAGGCATCGGCAGTAGAATTAAGCAAGGCTTTGGCTGAGGTGATAGCTTTATCAAAATCACCTTGATAAATTAATAAGTAAAGATTTAGGTAATCAAGGCTGTGCTGTTGTGCAGCAGAGATGTTATCAGTGTGTTGATTAAGCTCGTTGACTAATACTAAAAACTCTTTGGGTTTAGCGCTTCTAATTTTATCAGCGTGTGCCAGTTGTTTATCAAAGCTACTATTTTGCTCAAAGTGACTATTTTCATCAGCCCGTGCAGGTGAGCTAATGAAAATAGTAAAAATAATGATCAAAAAAATGGCTAAGCTAATAGTTAAGCTAGTAACAAAAGTTTTGAGTTGACTTACTTTCAATTGATCAAACTTTTGTTAGAAACCAATGACACTATTGATTTTTTCTTCAGTTGAATCTTCATCATCATCTTCTTCTTCAGCAGGAAGAACTACACATACAATATCAGGGCAAACATCTAATTGACGTTCAAGTGATATTACCTCTTTATTAACAATTGATTCAATAATTTCAGGGTCAAGTTCAGCTGCTACCAATAAATTGTTGATAGCGTCTTCACTTTGTAATGTTGCATCACTACCCATTTGTTCTAATACTTGCATAACTTTTGACATACATTGTACTCCATTTTTATTGTTGTAAAGTTTATTGTACCTATTATTGTGAGTTTTTCTTATGTTTAACTCTATTTTTATAACACTAGCGTGAGTGTAGGTCTAGTGCTAGATCTATGTTTACTTTGCAATTCTTGTTTATCTAGTGCTGCTAATTTAGTTAAAATTTCTTGGTTTGGTCGCATTTTTTCACTCGGTGGAATAACCAAAGTCGTGTGCATAAACAGCTCTGCGTCAACTAAATCAGCTAATGCGATGTATTCAGCGCGCATGGTATCTATGGGTAACACTTTGGCTTGATAAAGAATGACTTGGTGGTCTGCTGGATAAGTTTCTAATAATAAATCCACCAATACTTGTCGATAGGCTTTACCTGTGGCGAACTTTTCGAGAGACTTATCGCCAGCTAAGCCTACTTGCCAAAGCACAAGATGAGCGGCAGGGTCAATATTTCGCTGATAAAACATAAACTGGCTGGTTTCATAATTTATGCAGCCTGTTTTTCCAGGATCTATCGCTAAATCAGCATACAAGCAATCTTCTGCTGATATGCCCGCTTCCATATGGGCAGTAAAATTTTCTTTTTTAGCTTGTTTAATCGCTCTATGGCTAACACAAGCGAATACACCAGGATGACCATAGAATACACCAACGACGCTTTTACCTGCACGTACTTCGGTTAATATGGCTTCAACCATTTCGTTGTAAGTAATGTTGCGATTTTTACCTTCTTGATAACAGTACTGCAAACTACGAACATCGTCATGCATTTCGTCAACCCAACGTTCGGTAATACCGGTCGACATTAATGAAAAAACCACATCGGCATGTTCAATATAACTTGTTGCTATAGCGCTAATATGCGCGCCCAAAGTCATACCTGTGCCCACACAAACTAAACTACCTTGCATTTAAATTACCTTTATTATTGTTCATGATTTTTTTATTTTTCTTTTGATAACTTTTAATAACTTTTGATAGCAGCACCATAACCGATTTTACCTCTTTTCAAAAGGGTTAAGTTCAACAGGCCTTAGGCAAAAAGGTGACTTTTGTCACGAAAAAGGGCAACTGAAATGTCAAGTGATTGTACAAAAACTGCTCACATTAATAGTTTGACAAAAGTCAATATCAAAAAGGCAAAAAAAAACAAATTTTGTTCAAATTCTAGGCTTTTCAATTCACAAAAAAACACGTAAACTTAGCGCCCTTTTGCGGCAGTGCTTAAAAAACAGTCAGCGTGGTGATGGTTTGAAAATCGGCTTGTATCAATTTGACAGTAACGTTTTTCTTGCGCCTATGGCGGGAATTACCGACCAACCTTTTCGAGAATTGTGTTGTCGGTTAGGCGCGGGTTTGGCAGTGTCAGAAATGGTGTCGTCAAATCCTAAGGTATGGAATACCGAAAAGTCTAAATTGAGGATGATTCATAGTGAAGAGGCAGGCATTCGTAGTGTACAAATTGCGGGGTGTTGCCCAGATGAATTAGCGTATGCAGCTCAGGTTAATCGCGATAATGGTGCGCAGATTATTGATATTAATATGGGTTGCCCTGCAAAAAAGGTAAATAAAAAGTTAGCGGGTTCGGCTTTATTGAAAGAACCAGCACAGGTTGAGCAAATAGTGAAGGCTGTGGTGAATTCGGTCAATATTCCGGTTACGTTAAAAATTCGCACGGGTTGGTGTGAAAACAGCCGTAATGGTATTGAAATAGCTAAAATTGCTGAAGATAATGGTATTGCTTCGCTTGCAGTACATGGTCGAACCCGTAATGACTTTTATAAAGGCAATGCGGAATACGACACGATAAAAGCAATTAAACAAGCGGTTTCAATTCCTGTTGTGGCTAATGGTGATATAACCTCGGTAGAAAAAGCCGAGCAAGTATTAAGCTACACCGGAGCCGATGCAATTATGATTGGTCGAGGTGCCCAAGGGCAACCTTGGATTTTTCGAGAAATTAATCATTTTTTGAAAACAGGCACTAAAATGGCTGCTCCCTCAGTGAATGAGGTACGTTCAATATTACTTGGACACGTAATGGAATTACATCAGTTTTATGGTGATTACATGGGCGTGAGAATCGCTCGTAAACATGTGTCTTGGTATGTTCATTCGCTTGCTTTACTAGGCGAAAAGTCAAGTGAAGAGTTTGGTGAAAGTTTTTCTGCAATGTTTGCAGGTAACCAAGGCAAGGCTTTTAGAGCTACTTTTAATGGTTTATCGTCAACAAGTGAACAACTTGAGACGTTAAATTTTTGTTTTGATCAACTTGTTCATTAGTGAGCAGTTGGTTTTTTAATTTTTATTAATAGAAAGAGTTGTACATTATGTTCGAACAAAATATTTCTTCTCCGTTTATCACTGGTGATATTCAAACGCAAACTAAAACGTCTCCTTTACGTACGCAAGCTAAAATAGCTATCAACCATTACTTAAAGCAGTTAAATGGTAATGACGTTGACGATATGTACGACCTTGTACTAAGTGAAATTGAAGCGCCAATGCTAGAAGAGGTAATGATGTATACGCGCGGCAATCAAACAAGAGCCGCAAACTTACTTGGTATCAACCGTGGTACGTTACGTAAGAAATTAAAAAAATACGGTATGAACTAAGCCAGTATTTTTAGTGAAAGCACCTTCGGGTGCTTTTATTGTTTTTAAACTGATCTAAATTTATTAAAAGGTACATATACAAAATGGATACTCCACGTCCAATTAAACGCGCACTATTAAGTGTTTCAGATAAAGCAGGTATTGTTGATTTTGCTCGACGCTTAAGCGAAAAAGGTGTTGATCTTCTTTCAACGGGTGGCACAGCCAAATTATTAGCTGAAAATGGCATTCCGGTAACAGAAGTGTCTGATTACACCGGACATCCTGAAATTATGGATGGTCGTGTTAAAACATTACACCCGAAAGTACATGGCGGAATTTTAGCGCGTCGTGGCATTGATGAAGCAGTAATGATTGAAAACAATATCAGCGCGATTGATATGGTTGTGGTTAACTTATATCCGTTTGCCAATGCGGTGAGTGATGAAAATTTCACGTTAGAAAATGCCATTGAAAACATTGATATTGGCGGGCCAACAATGGTGCGCGCCGCAGCGAAAAATCACAAAGACGTGACTATTGTTGTTAATGCCAGTGATTATGATCGTGTTATTAGTGAGATGGACAGTAATAATGATTCATTAACCTATCAAACACGTTTTGATTTAGCGATTGCGGCTTATGAGCATACGGCAAGTTACGACGGCATGATTGCTAACTATTTTGGTAAAATGTTACCTGCTTACGGTGAAAAAGAATCTAAAGCATCATTTGACTCTCTTGCCAATGAAAAAACTAAATTTCCACGTACGTTTAATAGCCAGTTTATTAAAAAACAAGATTTACGCTACGGTGAAAACTCTCACCAAGACGCTGCTTTTTATGTGGAAGCGAATCCTGAAGAAGCGTCAGTTTCTACCGCAACGCAATTACAAGGTAAAGCATTATCTTACAATAATATTGCTGATACCGATGCTGCATTAGAGTGTGTTAAAGAATTTAACGAGCCAGCGTGTGTTATTGTAAAACATGCTAACCCATGTGGCGTTGCTATTGGTAATGATATTTTAGCGGCTTATGAAGGCGCTTATAAAACCGATCCTACCTCTGCTTTTGGTGGTATTATCGCTTTTAACCGTGAGTTAGATGCCGATACGGCTGAAGCGATAGTTTCTCGTCAATTTGTTGAAGTGATTATTGCGCCTAAAGTATCTGATGCTGCTGCACAAATTGTTGCCGCTAAGCCTAACCTACGTTTATTAGAATGTGGTCAGTGGGAAAGCAAAACCACAGGTTTAAATCTTAAACGTGTTAATGGTGGTTTATTAGTACAAGATACTGATCATGGCAGCGTAACAAGTGACGACTTAAAAGTGGTGACTAAACGTCAACCTAGCGATGAAGAAATGCGTGACTTACAGTTTTGTTGGAAAGTTGCCAAGTACGTTAAATCTAATGCCATAGTTTACGTTAAAAATAGCGCCACTATTGGTGTTGGCGCAGGTCAAATGAGCCGTGTATACTCAGCGAAAGTTGCCGGTATTAAAGCGGCTGATGAAAACCTTGAAGTAAAAGGCTCTGTAATGGCGTCTGATGCATTCTTCCCATTCCGTGACGGCTTAGATGCCGCTGCTGCTGCCGGTATTACCGCTGTAATTCAGCCGGGTGGTTCAATGCGTGATGCTGAAGTGATTGCTGCAGCTGATGAGCATAACATCGCAATGGTATTCACTAACATGAGACACTTTAGACATTAATAGTTTAATTTTTCATTAAAAGATAAAAGTTTTAATATTAAAGCAGTGTTGGTTGTTTCATGTTATGTAACAAAATCAACGCTGCTTGTTTATTTAAAATCTGCTATAACTATGGTCTTCTTATGGCGTCACAAATAATAGCGCCGCAAATAACACCTAACCGTTAATGGAAATATCATGATCAAATTAAAAAGTTTACAGTCGTTTGTTACTTCAGCAATAGTCGCTTCAACGGTTGGCCTTAGTGTCCTTGGTAGCGTGAATCTTTATGCTCATGATAATCATGACCATAGCAGTAAAGCACTTGAACAAGCAGTGAGTGGTGAACATCGCTCAGCTAAAAATAAAGCAAGAGATCAATATCGTCACCCCATTGAAACATTGAATTTTTTTGGTTTTACGCCAGAAATGACCGTGGTTGAAATTACACCTGGTGGCGGTTGGTACACTGAAATTCTTGCACCAGCTTTAAAAGGGTCGGGTAAGCTTTATGGCGCTCATTACCCTGATACCGGTGAAGATAATTATTATTCTAATTCACGTAAACAATTAGAGAAAATGCTTGCCTCAAATGTGGTTTTTAGTGAAGTAGTACTAACCGATTTTGTTCCTCGTAAGCAAAGTGAATTAGCGCCCAAAGGCAGTGCCGATTTAGTGTTAACTTTCCGTAATCTACATAACTGGAAAGATGAAGGAGTAGAGCAAGTATTTAAAGATGCTTTTGATGCGCTTAAAGCGGGCGGTGTACTTGGCGTGGTTGAACATAGATTACCTGCTGGTGTTGCCCCTGAAAAAGCGGTTGGTTATGTTTCAGAAGCCAATACTATTAAGCAAGCAAAAGCAGCAGGCTTTCGTTTTGCAGGCGCAAGTGAAATTAATGCTAACCCTAAAGATATGGCTCAGCACCCTAAAGGCGTGTGGACTTTACCACCGGTATTGCGTTTAGGTGAGCAAGACAAAGAAAAATACTTAGCGATTGGTGAAAGTGATCGCATGACTTTAAAGTTTGTTAAGCCTGAAAATACTAGTTTTAGCGACTTTAAAAAGCAAAATAAATAATAGGAAAAACACATGAAAGTTTTAGTTATAGGATCAGGTGGTCGTGAGCATGCATTGGCATGGAAAGCGGCACAATCTAGTCAAGTTACTAAAGTATTTGTTGCGCCAGGTAATGCTGGTACAGCAACCGAAAACAAGGTAGAAAATGTTGCTCTTGATGTTAGTGACAATGATGTGTTAGTCGCTTTTGCAAAAAAAGAAAATATTGCGCTAACGATTGTTGGCCCAGAGCAACCCCTTGTAGATGGTGTAGTTGATGCATTTCAAGCACACGGTTTAGCTATTTTTGGCCCAAGTGCGAAAGCGGCACAACTTGAAGGTTCTAAATCTTTCACTAAAGATTTCTTAGCTCGCAATAACATTCCATCAGGAAGTTATGCTAATTTCGAGGAAGTTGAACCAGCGCTTGCTTACGTACGCGAGCAAGGTGCTCCGATTGTTGTTAAAGCCGATGGCTTAGCCGCAGGTAAGGGCGTTATTGTTGCATTGACGTTAACTGAAGCAGAAGATGCTATTAAAGACATGTTAGCAGGTAATGCCTTTGGTGAAGCTGGGCACCGTGTAGTTATTGAAGAGTTTCTTGAAGGTGAAGAAGCAAGTTTTATTGTGATGGTTGATGGCAAAAATGTGTTACCCATGGCAACGAGTCAAGATCATAAACGCGCGTTAAATGGTGATTTAGGTCCTAATACCGGTGGCATGGGGGCATATTCACCAGCGCCCGTGGTAACGCCAGAAATTCACGATCGTATTATGAGCGAAGTTATCATGCCGACCGTTGAAGGTATGGCAGCTGAAGGCGCACCCTACAGTGGCTTTTTATATGCCGGTTTGATGATTGCTGCTGATGGTACGCCAAATGTTATCGAATATAATTGTCGTTTTGGTGACCCTGAAACACAACCCATTATGATGCGCTTACAATCAGATATCGTTGAACTTTGTTTAGCGGCGACCCGTGGCGAATTAGATAAAGCGACCATAGCGTTTGATAGCCGTGCTGCCGTGGGTGTTGTTCTTACTGCTAATGGTTATCCTGCAAGCTATCCTAAAGGTGATGTGATTTCAGGCCTTGAAACGAATACTAATGACTCGGCGAAAACATTTCATGCGGGTACTAAGTTAAATGAGCAAGGTGAAGTAACAACGAACGGCGGTCGCGTATTGTGCGCAACGGCGTTAGGTAATACGGTGACTGAGGCGCAAAAATTAGCGTATGAATTGTTACATCAAATAACTTGGCAAGGTGTAGAGTTCAGAACTGACATCGCATATCGTGCGATTGCTAGAGAGCAAGAGAACGTTTAATTCTTTTTATTCGTTTGATTTATTTGAATAAATAACAGACACAAAAAAGCCCACCAAAGTGGGCTTTTTTATTAACACTTAACTGTTAATTATTTTCTAGCAGCTGCTTTTGCTGCTTTTGCTGCTTTAACTTCAGCAATTACAGTTTCAGCTACGTTGTTAGGGCAAGGTAGGTAGTGAGAAAATTCCATAGAGAATTGACCACGGCCTGATGTCATTGTACGCAACGTTCCGATGTAACCGAACATTTCTGAAAGTGGTACATCAGCTTTAATACGAACACCAGAAACACCCGCTTCTTGACCTCCGATCATGCCACGACGACGGTTTAAATCACCAATAACATCACCAACGTG
>TARA_R110002167_G_scaffold59252_2_pt1 | contig 21713 bp, 17 predicted proteins | sample TARA_R110002167 | Tara Oceans TARA_R110002167 (sample SAMEA4398238) | marine metagenome | biome: Polar Biome; feature: [MES] marine water layer (ENVO:01000295) within the mesopelagic zone...; material: water (ENVO:00002006), including particulate matter (ENVO:01000060) such as......
CAGATAGAAATAGAACTCGCCTTTACGGAGCCGTAGATTAGACATGCCGGCGAACAACTTTTGAAGGCCGCTGGCCGTATAACAGCGCGTGATCGGGTTTTCGACGGTCTGCGTATCTTTGCCGCCCCATTCTGTGGCCTTGCCGAGCCAGTTTGGGTCGCCCCACATGCGGCCACGCAGGATGCCTTCGACAAACCACATATTGACCCAGTAATGCCACGAACTTTTGCAATACAACAAAATCACCGCGCGCCCGCCGGGCTTCAGCACTCGGAGCGCTTCGGCGACCGCGCGTTCGGTATCGCGCGTGTGATGCAAAACGCCGTTGGAATAGACGATGTCGAAGCTGGCGTCGGCGAACGGCAGATTTTCCGCATCCGTCTGCAACACCGACGCCACCGGCGCATCACCGGCCAACAGATCAAGTTTATGCTTGGTCGAGATCACCCGCTCGGGCGTGATGTCGACGCTGGTCATGTGCGCGCCCCTGCTTGCAAACAACGCCGAATGGCCGCCGGCGCCGCAGCCGATTTCCAACACCCGCTTACCGCGGATCATTTCCGCCGTCATGTCGGTCGCCGCCATGTGCGCGCGGTACGCAAACATGTCGGCCAAATCATCGAGTTGACGGTGCAGAATCTCCGGTGTCAGACCGGCATCGTTTTCGGCATAAAGCGATTGGTACAAACGGCCCCAAAAATTTTGGATGTCGCCTTTGGCGTCGAGTGTGGACTTTTCGGTCGTCATGCAGGCCATCCAAAAAGTAGGATCATCGTCCCATGATATCGGCGCTGGGCCGCAAGTTGCAAAACCTAAGGCGGGACCCCACGTTGCGCCGCTGGGTGATCGCGCGTCTGACGGGGCGTGTCAAGCCACCGGCACCCTTCACGCCGCACAGGCCACCGTATCTGGCCCGGCTGCTGCCGCTCCTATCTGAAGCCCCGACGACGACGGTTTCCAACACCATGGACACCGCCACCCCGTCTGGGCGCATACGCTTAGCGCTGGCCGGTAAAGATGTGGACGTCAATACTTCGGATATCGATGGCTTCTTCGATACACGCTACGACGACCTCGAAACACAGTTGTCGGTGGATCGTTTCGCATGGCTGGCAGTCGTAGGCGAGTCCGTGTCGCCGTCCTGGATCAATGCACTTTGGCAGGCGTGGTGTCGCCGCAATCCCGCACCCGATGATGGGTGGGCGTGGCACCCGTATACGGCTGCAGAGCGGGCTATCAACATCCTGGACGCCGCCGCAAAATACGGCTGGCCGGGCGATGTTTCGGAAACACAACGACGATTGGCCGAGCACGCGCCGGTCATTGCCGCAAAGCTGGAATATTTCGGCGATCACAACACGTCGAACCATCTGGCCAATAACGGACGCGGGCTGTATCGGCTCGGGGTGGCGTTGAACTTGCCCGATGCCCGGAAGATCGGCTTCGAGATACTCCGTCACGAAGCATTACGACTGATCGGGCCGGGCGGCGTGCTACGCGAAGGCTCGACCCACTATCACTTTTTGTACGTGCGCAATTATGCTGACGTCTGGCTTTGCGCCGTGCAGGCTGGGCTAGATGACGAGGCAGAGGCGTTTGCCGCCATCCTTAAACCCATGGCCGCCGCAGCCCGCAGGCTTAGGCTTAAAGGCGGACTGCCGTTGATCGGCGATATTTCGCCAGATATTCCTCCGGCTTTTCTATTGGGTGTTGAGCTCGGCGAAGGGGCTTGGGTCGAGACGCGATCTGCGGCGGAACAAAAGCTTCTCAGCACACTTTTGAATGACGTATCTGAAATGGATATATCGGTAGATGGCTGGCATCGCATCGATGCCGGGCCATGGCAGGGGCTCGGGTTCGTTTCCGCTGACGGCTGGCCACCGATGCCCGGCCACGGCCATCAAGATTTAGGCAGTTTTGAACTTCATTTCGAAAACGAACCGATATTTGTCGACCCAGGACGCGGCGCTTATGGCGATACCGGTGATGCGGCGCTGTATCGAAGCGCAGATGTGCACGGCACGCTGACCATTGATGGCGCAGAACCCGCACCCAGCAACAAACCATATTACCCCGCCAAATTCCGACATTGTATCATAGGCGCCGCACCCTTGATCGCACGGGACAGCGACATCTTGTCGCTTACCCACGCCGGATTCCAACGGCTTGCAGGGATTGGTGCGGTAACCCGAAAATGGGCCTTCAACGCAGATCACTTGCAGATTTTGGATTCTGTCGATGGCACACGCACAGCAGAACTCCGGCGCACATTTGTGACACCCATGCAAGTTGACGTGCAAGGCTCAAAGATTGAGCTTACAGGAAAGTCTCGGTCTTTTCGGCTACGCTGCGAAGCCGGTACTACATCCATTAAAACCGATCCGGTCACGCTGTGGTACGCCTATGGTCGTGGCCGGGAAGGGACGCGGATCACACTGACAACAATGGCTGTCTTGCCGTGGCAGGGACAGATTAACCTAGAGGTATTAAGCTAATGTGCGGCATCGCCGGTGTTTTCGTGCCGAAGACCGCCGACCCCGTGCGTCCAAATCTAGACGCCATGGCAGGCATCATGCGCCATCGCGGACCGGATGGCGAGGGCCGGTATTCCAGCGCTGATAATCGTTTTCACGGCGTGTTTCGGCGCCTGGCGATCATCGACCTGAAGACTGGCGATCAACCGATTATCGAGGCGAACGGCAGCAGCGTATTGTTCGGCAATGGCGAGATCTACAACTACATCGAGCTGCGCCAAACCCTCAAAGACTACCCGTTCAAGACCGAGGGCGATATGGAAGCGGTGTTACCGCTCAAACGCCGCGACCCGGACGGCTATGTGCACGCGCTGAACGGCATGTATGCTTTGGCCATTTATGACGTCGACGATCATTCTCTTGAGCTTGTGCGTGACCGCATGGGTGTAAAGCCCGTGTATTGGGCGAGAACTCGCCAAGACGGCATTGTGTATGGCTCAGAAATAAAGCCTTTATTGGCATCTGGCCTGGTCGAGGCCGAGGTTGATAGTGGCGCCGCCAATGCCTATCTGGCACACGGCTACGTGCCCTCACCAAAAACATTATTGAAAGGTATCAATAAGTTACCGGCAGGGCATCGTCTCAAAATCGATGCTAAGGGTCACATTGAAATCACCCGGTATTGGCGCCCGACCCCGGAACGAGACCTTCCTGAAGACAACCAAGGAATTCAAGTGCATTTAGATGAGCTTATCAGCGATAGCGTGCGGATGCAGCTGCGCAGCGATGTACCGATTGGCGTATTGTTATCGGGCGGATTGGATTCTGGGATGGTCGTAGCACATGCGGCCGCCATGACATCGCATAAGCTGAACACGTTTACGGCACGATTTGAAGGCGGCGGGCGCGATGAATCCCCGATGGCCGCCGAAGTGGCTTCGCGCTTCGGGACCGAGCATCGAACGCTGACCATCGGTGCGAATGACGCAGCGGCGTTGCTGCCTCAACTCGCATGGTACGCCGAAGAGCCTTTAGCGGACGCAGCCCTACTGCCAAATTTTTTGATCGAACGCGCCCTCGGCGATCATGTCACCGTGGCCTTGAACGGCACCGGCGGCGACGAAATATTCGCAGGCTATGGCCGATATTTCCAATTACCCATCGAACAACAGTATTTAAAGGTACCGGCGGCCATTCGGCGCGGTCTCATTGAGCCGATGGCCGAAACGTTCGCGCCGATGCGGGCATGGCAGTTGAGTCGCGCCGAGTTGTTCAACGCCGACCGAGGTCGCTATCTACATGCCCACAGCACCCAGTTTCCGGGCCCGATCCGCGATATGATCGGCAATCGCATGACGCCGCCACACGGCGTCCAGACCGAGATCTTTGCAAATATTCGTGGGGGTTTCGCCGACGACCAATCCGCGGCGCTGGCAACCGACATGGACACATACCTCGTCGACGATCTTTTGCTACTGTTGGACCGCACCAGCATGGCCGTCAGCATCGAAGGGCGGGTCCCAATGTTGGATCATCGTCTGGTCGAGGCCGCCCTGGCGGTGCCGCCCGAGATCCGCACCCCGAGCGGGCGTCAAAAAGGGCTACAGCGCGCGATGGCCGCAAAGCTGCTGCCGGAAAGCGTCGTTTCGGCACCGAAACACGGGTTCGTATCACCGGTGCCAAGCTGGATGGCCGGCCATTTGGGTGAGCTGGCGCGGGATGCCCTGACCCGACCGCAAGCGCTTGAGCGCGGATGGTGGACACAAGACGGCATCGACAGGTTGCTTGCAGACCGGCCACGGCACGGCTATCGGCTATATGCCTTGCTTGCGTTAGAGTTGGCGATTATCACCCTGACCGAAGGCCCGTTGGCCACCAGCGCGCCTCACACCAACCTCGAAACGTTTTTACATGACCGATAAACTCGTCGACGTCAGCGTCATCATTCCCGCCTATCGGGCCGCCCAAACCATCGGGCGCACGCTACATTCGATCGCGCGACAAACCGTAACGCCGCGCGAGATCGTCATCGTCGACGATGGTTCCGACGACGACACTGCAAAGGTTGCCCGCAGTTTTGCGGACATGCTCGCGCCCTGCGCGCTCAAGATCGTCACGCAACCGAACCTGGGCGCCGGCGCCGCGCGCAACCGCGCCTTGGTCGAGGCGACCCAGCCGCTGGTCGCGTTCCTGGATGCCGATGACGAATGGTTGCCGGAAAAGTTGGAACGCTCTGTCGCCGAAATGAACGCAGGGGACTATGTGCTGGTCGCGCACGATTATCTGAACGTGACGCCGAGCGGTGATGAGGTCTGCGATTGCCGACAACGCTTTTTAGCGCCACCCGATCCTTGGATTCAATTGTATCGGCGCGGCTATATCCCGAGCTGTTCCGTGGTCGCAAAGCGCGATGCGGTGCTCGCCGTCGGCGGGTTCGATGAAAGCCTGCGGAATGCCCAAGATTTCGATCTTTGGCTGCGCCTGCTCGATCCGCCTGACGCCAAATTCACCGTGTTTTCAGGCGCACTCCTGCGCTACCACCACACGCCCGGCGGCATCATGTCGTTTACGGAACGACGCCTGGCGTGCTGTGAGATCATCGCGGTGCGGCATCTTTCGGGCATTCGCGCGCGGGGTGGGTCGACATTATTTGAGTTGGGCTTTCGGATGGCTGCTATTCATCTGGAGGCGATTAACGCCTACAGACATAGCGGTAATTCAGTCCAGGCAATCACAACGATTGCCGCGATGCCCTATCGGTTTACCCGCGCGTGGCTGAACGGGCTGCTCGGTAATGCCAATACACCCCAAGTCATGAACAACATAACGGATGATGCGCTGCCGACAAAGACCGATAACACCGTAACCCGTATACAGGCCTGCTTAACGTTAGCGGCAGCGGCCGTAATCATCTTTGCTTTTTTGATCCAGTTCCGAGGCTTGGGGACGCTGTTATCGGCGGTATTGGAGCTGAATTTATGAGCTTCATGATAGCACTCGCACAAGTTCTCGCATGCGGTGGCTTTGGCTTGATCGCATTAAGAGCGTTGCAGATCGAATCTTTTCCGTCCACCTTCGCGCGCTTCGCATGGGCCGGCGTCCTGGGCATTGGTATATTGGGCTGGCTTTTATTTGGTCTCGGCATGATGAAGATGTTGAACGGGACCGCACTCGGACTGACCTTAGCCATCGGCGCTTGCGGTTTAGTATTCATTCGCAGTCCAAAACACAAAAAGGCCAACAGCGTCGATCATTCATGGCCGGTGTCACCAACGCTCAATTCAGTTGGCCTTATCTTGATTGCAGCGATTGCGATCGTTTTTTCACTGGACGTGTTCGAAGCCCTCGCGCCGGTCACAGATGCCGATTCGCTTGCCTACCATTATGCGATTCCCAAACAATTCCTCTCAGCCGGTGAAATTGTTTTCATCCCGCGTGCCGTCGATGGGGCCGTGCCTTTATTGCTCCAAATGACATATTTACCTGTGCTCGCACTTGGGGGCACAAAAGCGCTGACCCTTTGGGCAATGTTCAGCGCCTACATGACGGTCGCCCTTTTGTTCGTTGTCGCACGTCAATGCGTTCGTTCAAATTGGGCCTTGGTCCTTGTGCTACTGGTGATTTCAACGCCCGCTGTTATTTATGGTGCCGGCAACGGGCAGGTTGAAGTTCGAAATGCAGCCTTTGTACTCGCCGGCGCGATGGCACTTAGCTACGGAATTAAACAAGAAAACCTTCGCTGGATCATCGTTGCGGGCATCGCCGCCGGATTTTTTGTTGCTGCGAAGTACTCGGGCCTCTTTTACCTGGCTGCGCTTGGATTAACACTCTTGGCATTTAAGCCAAATATCCGGTTCGTCATTGCATTTTCGCTCGCAGCTCTGATTGCCGGCGGACAGTGGTATGCATGGAATTGGGTCAACACCGGTGATCCGGTCTTTCCAGCTCTATTTGGGCTCGTTCCTTATGTGGACCCGGCACTCTGGACCCAGGAAATCCAGGATTATTTAGAATACCGACTAAAGACCGGCGAGAATGCATTGCCCAAAACCCTGCCGTGGGCGCTTGCTTATCCATTCATCGCAACGTTTGGAAATAATCCGATCCTACAAGGCGGCCACGTCGGATTTGGCGTCGCAATATTTGTGCTGGCACTTCCGGCGGCATTCGCTGCATTTTCGTACAGACACCACATACGCCGCCATAGATTATTGCCGGTCGCAACGATGGCGTTGATCTATTATGTGCTGTGGTATTTTTTCGGGCCATCGCAACGCACGCGACACTTTTTAGTACTTTATCCGTTAGCGCTGATGCTGATCATGTTTGTAGCCACAAAATGGGCATCTAGTCCATTCCGCAAACGTGTTCTTGGCTTGGTTCTCGTGCCCGTCATTGGCATGCAAATCGCCGCACAAGGGATTTACACGTCGGACGCGATACGCTTTCAACGCCAGGATATGTTCGAGATAACCTATCTGCGCCAAAACGTCTCCGATTTCGCGGCGGTAACCTGGATCAACGAAAACCTGCCGGAAAATGCGCATGTATTGAGCCAGTTCCGGCAGTTAGAATTTTATATGATCCCCAAAATGTATTTCTTGGACGTTGATCAAACGCTCATTAATGCCCTTAACCCGACACAAGCGCCGGGCGTCTTTTGGCAACAAATACGCACACAAAAAATAACCCACGCCCTCGCGTTAAACGAGCCAGGTCCCAGGGGATCAGGTGTTAACGCAAGCTTTGAAATTTGGGCGTATTTAATGAAACGTGGCTGCGTGCAAACGATACACCAAATGCCATCAACGGCAATCGCGTCCAGAGCTTTAAATATTACATCGCCAACCCCAAAAAATGCCGTGATCATGCAATTAACGCCAACCTCATGCGACTATGACAATAGCTAATTAAGTTTTTTCTTCCAGGCACGGGCACGGTCAAAGATTGATCGTATCATATGATCCTCGCCCATCCGCTTAGCCGTAATTGCGACCCCGATAAGGCCGATGACGGTATACGTGAACAGCAAACATAGATGCAATGCGATGGTGATGCTGAGTGCGCTGGCCGGGTCAAATGTGGCTGAAAATGGAATAACCAGGGCTTGCTGTCCAACAAGCTGAAAGACACCTACGAAACCCGGCGACGACGGTACAGAGATTGCCAACGTCAGCATGATTGTCAGAAAAGCTGCTTGGACCAATGTCGCATCGGGCACAAAAGCCAACAAAATCATCCAATGCCGAAACACGCCGACGATCCAGCCCATAAGAGTCCACAAACCGACCCGAAGCATAACACCTGGTTGTCCAATAAACCGAAGCGTCATCGTAAACTCTTCTTTTAATCGTTCAGCCATCGTCGCAACGCGTACGCTCGCAAATCGGCGGATCAACTTAAGCGCAACCCAGGCCGCAACCATCGCCAAGACAATCGCCAAAGCAATTTTGGCCATCGCGCTTGCCGGCATTCCATCAATCCCGATAAAGGGCACCAAGACAGCCGCCAAACACATCAATGCGACGACATCGATCCCACGCTCTACAATCACCGACATCGCTGAAGACCACACAGATACTTTATCGATAGCAGCGAGCACAACGGCGCGCACACCATCGCCAAGGCGCAGCGGCATAAACAGCGTAAAAATAAACCCAACTCCTTGCGCCCAAAGCGCGTTGGCGTAACTTACACGCACACTGATCATCGCAACCCAGCGTGCATTGCGGATAAAAATGTGTATGAACGTAAATACGAGACCCAGAGTTGCGAACAACGGATCAAAATCGATCAGCGTATCAAGCAACCCTTGAAAATCAGCAAACCAAAAGGCTGCAGCAAGACACAAAGCACTTACAATTAATCCGCCAATAAAAGACGTGCTAAAAAATATTTCCCGCATACTCTGCCTTTCTCTCGCCGTCGTCCTATAGCATCGAGTCAATGAAAACACTAAAGCCAAATTCAGCAGCCCCCGAGAGCATCCTTATTGTCGGAGCGAGCAGCTATCTCGCAGGTTTTTTCTTAGAAGCCGCTCGTCCTGAACTGACGGTCCGCGCTGTTTCCCATAGCGAGATCGAGCAGATTGATCCCGCGACCGTGAAGATTCTCGTCAATTTCGCATGTGATCAGGCATACCATCAAAACCCCTATGACCCAGCCATTGATTTTGATGCCAAACTGATTTCGCGTTTCAAGGGCCTTGGGATCCACTATATTTTTCTAAGTTCCCGAAAGGTCTATGTGCCTCAAAAAAACACGCGCGAATCAGACCCACTCAGCAACGACAATTTTTATGGCCAAAACAAAATCATCACCGAAGCGCTTGTGTGCAAAGACTTTCCGAACGACCACACGATTTTACGAATCGGCAATATCATCGGTCCGGGCATGAAGCCACATACGTTTATCGGACAGGCTATCCGAACACTGGCCGCGCAAAAGCAAATAATACTAGATGTGAATGGCAACACGCCGCGTGATTTTTTACCGGTAACGGACTTTGCAACAGCACTCATTCGGATCATAAACACGCTGCCCAAGGGGACTTTTAATATCGGCGCCGGACACGGCACCCCGGTTGGCAAAATTGCGAAATGGCTGGTCACAGGATATGGCGAAGGTGAGGTTGTCTGCAGCAGTGATCAAATGAAGGATGCATTTTATCTAAATATCGACAAACTTACCGACAAGATTGGCGCTATAGGTACACCCAAAAACATTGAAACCACATGCATGGATATAGGTTGGCGATTGAAACATGAATAAAATTTTGATTACCGGCGGCGCTGGCTTCATCGGCTCGCACGTCCTTGAGCGGGTGATCGCCGCATACCCAGAAGCATCGATTACGATTCTCGATAAGATGACGTATGCCGCTGACTATCAAAATATTAGCCACCTGCTTGATCCGTCAAAATGTCGTTTGATGGTCGGTGATGTTTGCGATCTGGATTTATGCTTAGAGCTCGCACGTGACACCGATTGCGTCATCCACATGGCCGCTGAGAGCCATGTAGATAATTCATTCGGCAATTCACTTACGTTTACGCGTTCAAATGCACTTGGAACACATACCTTACTTGAGGCCGCGCGCGTTGCTGGGGTTAAGCTATTTGTTCATGTCAGCACTGATGAGGTTTATGGCGAAATTGACGCCGGTGAATTTACCGAATCCAGCCCGCTACTGCCAAGCAATCCGTATTCAGGCTCGAAGGCGGCGGCCGATATGATTGTGCACAGCTATATTTGTTCCTTCAAAATGCCCGTGATCAAAGTCCGATCAAATAATATCTTCGGCATCCGCCAATACCCCGAAAAGATCGTCCCGCGATTTACGCTGCAAAAACTTCACGGCAAGCCCATGAGCATACATGGTGACGGCAGAAATCGCCGCCGTTATTTAGCTGCAGAGGACTTCGCAGAAGCGATCATCACGTTGATCGAGCACGGCACGGTTGGGGAAATTTACAACATCGGCACGACCGACGAATTTACCAACCTTGAGATTGCGGCACTAATCTGCGAATCGCTTGGTGGCAATGTCAAAGACAGTGTGACGTATGTCGGCGATCGCCCATTCAACGATTCACGCTATGCCGTAAAATTCGATAAAATCACCGCGCTCGGTTGGAAACCGCGCCATCACTTGCGCGATGAAATTCAGAAAGTCACAAATTGGTATCGTGATAACATTTCGCGCTATCAGTTTTTAATTGAACGCGGCGAAATTTGAGCACGCTCACTTTTTGTTTTTAAGAGACGCTTTCGCCGGCTTTGATGCGTAAGAAATGCTCTCGATGACAAACGGTGGCCTGTTTTTCGATTGCAGGAAAAGGCGACCCAAGTATTCGCCGATAAGCCCCAAAAATATCATTTGAACGCCACCCAGAAACAACACTGTCGCCATCAGGCTGGGCCAGCCTAGAACAGGCACACCAGACATCGCACCCTGTATCACCACATAAATCATGTAAAGAAAGCTGAGCAGTGCGGTCGCCGTACCGATAAACATCGACAGTCGCAACGGGCGAATAGAAAAACCTGTAATGCCATCGACGGCAAATGCCAAAAGCCTTTTAATCGAATAACTTGTCATGCCTGCGGTACGCACATCCCGGTCATATATTACGGGGACTTGTCGAAAGCCGATCCAACTGACCATGCCGCGAATGTATCGATCATTTTCCGGCATCGTCAGCAAGACGTCGCGTACACGTCGGCTAATCATACGAAAATCACCAGCATCCAGCGGAATATCGATGTCAGATAGTTTCGTCAAAAGTCGATAGAAGATACCGGCCGCCATCTTACGCCAAGTCGCATCACCTGCACGCCGCGCACGCTGCCCATATACCACGTCGGCGCCCACCTGCATCTTAGCCATCATCTCGCCTAGAAGTTCAGGCGGGTCTTGGAGGTCGGCGTCAATCACCAAAATATAATCGCCGCGCGCAATCAACAAACCAGCCGTCAGCGCCGATTGGTGGCCAAAATTACGAGATAGATTAACAGCGGTTACCTGTCCGGATTTTTCAGCGGCAGCAGTAATTTTCGCCCATGTCTCATCCGATGAACCGTCATTAACCAGCACAATTTCAAAGTCATCACCGACTTCTTTTTGACAGACATCGGCAACGCGGCGACACAGCGCATCAACATTGCCATCTTCATTATAACAAGGCGCGACGACGCTAAGCTTGATTGTCTGTTCTGCATCGGCTGCATGCAAATCGAGGAGCTTTTGATGATATGAGTCCGCCACGAAATCCCTCATGTTTTTTATATCAACGGGCCAACGATATGTTTAGGTGCATGGCGTAACTAGTCTCGTGACCATTCATCAATGACCATATATATCACGACTTTGCAAGGTATCGACCTTGTTCAAAAAAACATCTCTGGCTCCGTTGCTAGTGTATGTTACGTGTGCGATATTTTTTGTCATTTTACGCTGGACGACGCCATATGAAGATTTGCATCTGTGCGGCCAACTTTAAGAGCGACTTAATCGAAGCCATTAGTCTCAACATCGTCTCTCTCGCCAAGAACCTGTCTAGCACGCACGGTCATGAAGTCGCACTTTTGGTGCCGGGTGACGGACCTTCAAACCTTGAAAACACTGCGGCGTTATCTTGGTCGTCTTATGCGCCGGAACAAAATTACGCGTCAAAATGGCGGATTTTTAAAAACCTGTATCTTCTTCGAAAGCATATTAAAACGCATGCGATGGATTATGATATTTTTCATTTCCACGTAGGTACGCCGCTAGAACTCTTTCTTATTTGGATATTTTTACCGCGCCTCGCGATGCATCGCGTGGCCACGATTTGGCAGCCATTTTTAGGTTTCCGTGAATGCGCCCAGTTATTTTTAAAGTTTAAACTGAGCCGTCCGCAAATCACGCAACACTTCATTTTCAATGCGTGGCCGCTCCTGCCGCTTTTTGCGTTGGGGCAGACTTATTTTCAACGGCTGATCTTTCCAACGGACTATCAATATTCGCAGGCAATCTATGCCGGAAAATCGAAAAAGATTGTTATGGCGAATGGCGTTACGGACTTGTACCGCACGCGACATAACACATCGCCCTCAAACAGCGAGCCTCTGCGCGTTTTATACATCGGCCATGCAACGACCGTAAAAGGTGTGAATGTTTTGGTCAGAGCGCTGAAGCGCGCGTTTGATGACGGCATTGATTTGCGCGCCACCGTTGCGCTGAGCAACTATGGTGACCCCACCCCAATTTTACAGCTGATTAGCTCAGAGGGTCTCCATGACTTAATCACAATAAAAGGTGCCGTCGATATCGCCGACGAGTTTGGCGCGCACGATGTCTTTGTATTGCCGCTATTGTCGACGGTGGGGACGACGTGCATCCCAAATACGCTGCTGGAAGCATTTTCGGCTGGTATCGCGGTAATATCTTCGGACATACCTACGCTGCGTGAAGCGGACCCGGTCGCCGCAAACATATTTTTCCCGCCAGACGATGACCGTGCGCTGACCAAGGGTTTGAAAGATTTAGCAGAGAACAGAATACGCATGGAAAAAGTTCGCGCACACAATAGAGAGACCTACTTAAACACCTATACGCTTACGCTTTACACATTGAACACGGCGAATTTTTATCAGACACTTTCGGGCTTACCAACGGCACACAAGAACGGAATTCCTTTATGAGCAACGGTCACCATGACAAGAAGATCGATGCATTTTATGCCCAAGAAGAGACCGTCGAAAGCTACGATGCTATTCGCTTTGGCAACAAAGGCGGCCGCCACGTTGATCAAACAGAAAAGGAAATCCTCGTCGATTTTATGAAGGATCATCCTATCGATCTGCCGGTCTTGGAGGTTGCCGCTGGAACGGGGCGCTTCTCGCTCGAACTCGCACGGCGTGGCTACAAAGTGATCGCCATGGACAAATCTCGACCTATGCTGCGGATGATCCAGTCGCTGGCCGATAAAGAAGGTTTGGATATTACATGCATTGAAGGTGATGCGTTTTCACTGCCCTTCGAAGACGATGCATTCGAAACGGTCTACAGTTTCCGCTTCGTCTGGCACTTTCGCGATTATCCAAAATTAATTTCGGAGTTTTCCCGGGTATCTAGCAATCGGGTCATCTTCGATATGATGAACACTTGGAGCTTGGCATCGCTTTCGGCGCCGGTCGCCAATCATATCGCGTATAGATCCATTCATACCGAAACCGCCAGCAAGGCAGACGTCTTAGCCGCCATGTCCGACGTTAATTTGATCAGCAAGGCCGAACGCTCTGCTTTTGTATTTCCCTACATATTTTATCGGCATCTACCGTGGCTCACACCACTGTTCGTCGGATTAGAGAAAATCATCTTCTCCATTGCGAAGGTCGGCAGCATTAATTATTTTTGCGCTGAGAAATCACCCAAGCGTTCTTCGTCATTGCTGTAGTCGCTCCAAGAGATCGGGTCGTTTGTATCGAAGCTGAAGCTCTTGGGCGCCCTTAGGAATAAAAACACCCATCTCGATCAAATTGACGGGCACGATTTTCGATCGCAGACCATCGACACGTGCCTGCCAGAAGGGAAGGTAAACGTTGTTCACAATCAATAAGCCAGCTTCTTGTGTTTGGATATGAATGTCATATCCATTTTTAACTTGATTGATGGATGTCACCGACAATTCCGACGTCACGTTGAGCCCAGGCGCATCTGCCTGATAAACAACGGCAACATCATCTTTTACCCCACGTAATGTCGCCAATAATGACTTTGACGGCGCATCATCGGGCACCACAATAAACCTACGCGCCGGGCGAATGCGTGGGATAGGGTGCTTCAACGCATAAACATGATGCTGTCCAGGATCTGTAATTCGTTCGACACGATCTTGAAGGTATGCGCCAAAAGACGGGAATTCACTCCGCGGTCTACGTGGCCAAGATGATTTTTCAACACTGACCAAGTTTTCAAGCGTTGACGCCATAAGCGGCAATGCGCTTATCACATAGCCAACATTTGCCCGACGCAGCAATTCCATATCAAGCTGCTTTTCGACGGCATATTCGCGTCCATCCCAATACTTCCAATCAAGGCTCGGTCTTGTTAAGGCTCGTACGTCATAGTCCGATCGACGATGAACAGCATGCCAATAATCATTCCAGGATTTTATATTTAAAATGATATTTCCGTCGAATGACGCAAACCCATATATGCCAGACATGACGCCGGGGTGCGGGTTGTCCATCAAAGTGACAACACGCGTTAGCGGCGTCGACGGCAGTTGCAGCTGCTGAAGATCCTTGTATCCAAAGACACTTGCCTGACCGCCTAGCGCGATAAGGTATGCGGCGTGAAAAATCTTCACACCAACCAAAGAAATAAGACCCAAAGACAAAGCCAAATGCGCGGTCGACACCTTGAAGGCGCCCAAAGTCCAGTTGCGGCACCCCGCGATTGCAGCGGCAAGAATTGGAATAGCGATAACGTTGACGGCAATTAACGTGTACCCGTGCTCTACTTTATTAATGATGCCTAGGTTAAGCCACTCCCAAGGAATGACGTTTAACGCTAGATAGGAAACGAGAAGAGTCAGAACAGCAAAAATTGCACGGAATCTGAAACTGTTTTTCGTGACAAACATCGTCAACGTCGCGATCAAAATCGCAGCCAGAACAACCCGCATGCTGAGGAATTTTACAATCGCCGCAGCAAAGACACCATCACGCACGTTATGCATCGTTTCAGAATTCGCACCACGCGCAGTATATTGAGAGAGTAAGCTAATGCCATTGATGGTTTCCGCCCAATTCAACACGGCGATAATGGCACAAACCACAAACGACAAACCGAGCATAAACCAACGCTGATGATTGAACAGTACTGTGGTCGCCAGCGTCGCCACTGCAAATGCGGGCAGTACCTTCATCGGTTGCGCAAACGCCATTAGCACCATCGTCAAAAGCAACCAAATGATACGATGCGAATATTTTCTGGAGGATGATAACAATCCATAAACAGCCAACGGGATCGCTGAAAACCCGAAGCCAAATTCAACGGTATAGTCAATTAAGTAGACATGAGAAAATGGAAACAGTGTGGCGGCCGAGAACGCAATGAAACGACCGTTGTCGGCATCCATTTGCTTGGTGACATGACGCGCCAACAAGTAGCTTCCCACGAGACCTAACGTCAAAATCATCGCTTTATGAAAAAACAACACGATCCAAGGATCAAAGAATCTCATCATCATGACGTCAGGAAGCACAAAAGTGCCACTGGAAACGATCATACTGGCATCTTGTCCGCCGCCCATCACATGGCTGAATTTGGTGCCCGCGTCCAACATTGCCACAAACGCGCGAAACGCCAAAAAATAGCTATCGGAAACGATCGAGATAAAAGAGTTTGGGCCTAAGAAGTAGTATTCGAACGTCGCTACAGCCAGCCAGATCAGCATGATAACAGCGACGTGGTGCTTTTTTGTTATTATTGGGTAATACTTAGACAAAACCAATGACAATGGTAATGCTGATAATAACAATACAATAAGTAATGCGTTGAGATCAGGATGGCTTAATTGCCACATAATATAAAAGTATCCATTGATTGAACCGGCACAAACATTCTAACCATCTGGTTTATTTTTATGATCTCAACGGAACGTATCATGTGGTTTTATTTTAAGTGCAATATTCAATAAAAACGACGCGAACCTAAGAACGGTTATTGTTGAGCGCAAGAAACAATATCTGATCCAGCAATCTTTAGAAATTCCGAAACCCAGGCTTCAGCGCTTTCCGAGCCGAGATGATTCCCATCATATGTCGTATATGATGTAACAGCCGTTTCTACATAACTCAACTGAAGAGCCGTCGACACTTCCTGGGCAACCCGACGGTCAGTAACAACGCTCGGAATAACTGTCAGGAACACACACCGCGGCTCAATACGTATGCCTGCCAAAAACCGTTTCGCGTTTTTAATGTAGACATCAACGTCAATATCGCGGGGCTGCTCAATGAATTTGGCCGGTATTTTAGACGACTCATCAATATGCAAAAAAATCGTATCGCCGTCTATGCGAGAGCGGAATAACGAGACGCTATTTTGCTGACAAATCATATCGAGCAGAGTGCTCTTATCAGACGACCCGCAATAATCGCGATGCCATTTCTGCACGTTCTTCTTTAATCGAACAGCAAAGCCTATGTCGTCTTCAACATCCGCAACAGCATCCTTCGCTGCAATGCTCATAGAGTTGTAAAAAAAATAGTCCGCATTGATGATCATAACACGTGGCGCCAACTGATGCTTTTGGATCAGCGCGCGTGGAAAAATATCATATTCGCCATATCCAAAACCGAGGTTGTATGTCTGTAAATCAAGAGGATCAAAATAAGCGTCCACCGCTGCCGCACTAAATGCACGGCGCGTCTTTGAATTTCCCAAAAATAAGATATCCGCTTTTTTTAAGTGCCGTATCGCTTCTGGTTCTAAACCACCATACATGGCCAAATGTTCGTAATCACCGTAAGCGGGATCAGCACAATACGACAAATAATGGGTATCCGAGTATCCAGATGCATCACACCTGAAAATCCAAAAATTATACGAGAGATTGCCATTCACCATGGCACTGAAAAAAACAACAATGCTCGTAAACAGGCCACCGACGAAGAAAATAATAAGATACCGCTGAACCAATCGACTGCGCACCTAAAACTGAAAATACAAAAATTCGGTTGGCTGCAACGCTGACAAAAGTCCAACACAGAGCCCGCAAATAGACACAAGCGCCCAAAAAACGGATGGGCGCCAGTGATACCACTTCTTCACCCACCGAGCACGTTTTCCATGTTTTGGTGCGAGGTAGTATCGCGCCATCCAAGACTGTGCAGATGGCGCCAACCATACAATCATCAAACCGGCCGCAATCAACATAATCTGTTCGCGACCGGCAAAATAAGGTAGCGCGACGTCGCTGGCGGTGACGGACGAAAATAGCGCCTCAAAGACCGGAAGAATCTTTAAGTACGAATACGTTAAAACGACGCGACCGTCCGCCCCGATCAATCCCAAAATAACATTCCACGCGGCATCAATGTTTGCTGCACGGAAAAATACAAATGACAGCACGACACATAAAAATGTCAGCGTCCAAGCCGTTGCAAGCGCGAGCGGCAAAGGAATGCTTTTTTTCCATGCTGCTTTATGTGTGAAAAGACGCCACCCGTGATTGATCACCAGATATGCGCCGTGCAAAAGACCAAACACAAGAAACGTCCAGCCTGCACCATGCCAAATGCCAGCGATAAACATGCTGAACAGAGTCGGCACAGCGAGGATGCTCAAAAACGCACCGGTATCATTGCCCGGGTTTAGTGATTTTTTGACAACACTGCGCGCGCGCGACGCGCGAAGAGCCAACGGATTGAAAAGGTACATATTGATGAAGCGCGTCAACGTCATATGCCAACGCTTCCAGAATTCAATAATACTGGTTGCCCGAAAGGGAGCGTCAAAATTGATTGGCAATCGAATGGAAAACATTCGCGCGATGCCAATCGCCATATCGGAATAGCCTGAGAAATCAAAGTACAATTGAAACGTATATGAAATTGCGCCCGCCCAGGCTTCAAGGAACGTAATCACGGCACCATCTGACGCGGCATTAAACATGGGGCTCGCGTAGTCTGCAAAAGACTCGGCAATGAATACCTTTTTAACGAACCCGAGCACGAAGATCGTGACCCCGATCGCCAAATTGATTTTCTTAAATCTAATGTTGCGCCGATAAAATTGCGGCAGCATTTCAGATTGATGCACAATCGGTCCGGCGATCAACTGCGGGAAAAAAGTGACGAACAATAAATATTCCAACCACCCATGCTCAGCAGTGCGCTTTTCCTTCGCGTCCACCAAATAGGCGATCTGTTGAATAGTAAAAAATGAAATGCCCAAGGGCAGGACAATGTCTTCAATACGCCAATTGAGCGCCGTAACATCAGCTAACACACCGCTGACAAAGACGGCATATTTAAAGTAGCCCAACAGCGCGATATTAAAACCAATGCCGAGCGTCAGGATCAAACGCGAAGGGTCTTGTTGCAGCTTTCGACCAAACAAATAATTGATAAAGCATGACCCGAGGATCAGCGGCAAATAAGCAGGATTCCACCATCCGTAAAAAAACAACGAACAAAGGATAAGCCAAGCCATCGCCGCCCGGGTGCGTTTGCCGATGAGAAAATAAAACACGGCGAGGCTGATCGGCAGAAATAAAAATATAAATTCATAAGCGTGAAACAGCATGCCGACAAAAATCTCACCTGTCGCCTGCTAGGCGATAATAAAAGGAAGCTCTTGTTCTTCAAAATCTGCGGTCGACATCAGCCACGCGTTAACATTGGAGTCAGATTGCGTACGTGCGAAGCCCAATTTTTCATAATGTTCACGCACCAAATCATTTCGACCGCTGGGCACAAATATACCGCGCAGCCAATGGACAGCATGTTGCTTTGCAGCGTTCACGATATGCGCAAGCACGACCTCCTCAACACGGCGGCCCAAGACCCTACAGCTCATCAGCCAAGTATCAATGACCCATGCATCTTCGTCCGAACGGCAAATGACGACGCAGATCATCCCGTTGTCACCAAATCTGTCTTTGAGCGACACCTGTAATGTAAATACATCGGGATCGCTCTCCAGAGCTGCCACCTCAGATGCGGTATAGCGGCGGGTCGTTAAGTTGAACTGATTTGATTTATTGATCAGCTGGGAAATACGATTTCGTCCAGACGCATCAAACGGCTTAAACGAAATCTCCATCTGTAAAGATTGCAAAAATGCACCGAGGTTCTTCGTTGCATCGGCAAGATCTGCGCGTTGTGCATTCGCTTGATATTGCGCGGCTCTGGCAGAGTCAGCATCCGAGAACGTCACCGCCTCGAAATAGCCAGCCGCCTGCAGTGCAAACACATAGAGCGCCGGGTCATCAGGCAGTTCCGGCACACCGACCATCGGCAATTCCTGACGCACTTGCGCACGCTCGGCAGGGTTATCATCAAGTAGCACCAAAGCATCGACACCGATATTCAATTTCTGTGCAATCGCTTCGAGGTTACTCGCTTTGTCAGACCAATTTGCTTGAAAAACAGCGATGTCGTCCTCGCGTAAAACCATAGCGTCGTGTTCTTGGAACGGGCGACGTGCGTTCGTTTCATCATTTTTTGAACAAACCGCCAGAATGATGCCACGCGTACGAAGTGCTTTTGCGTACTGTTGAATCGCTAAAAATGCTTCACCTTGCGCATCATGTTGACCGATACGAATACCCTCAAGGCCATCATCTCCAATCACCCCGCCCCAAAGTGTATTGTCCAAGTCCAGCACGAGACATTTTTTTGAACGTCCGTAAATCGCGCCGAGCAAGCGCGCGACGTGGTCTGAATAAAATGGGGTGCAATGCTGAGAGAACGGTATTTTCGCAAGGTTCCACAGCCCTGGATGATGCCACGCCTCTAAACCAACCGCCTCGGCCATGCGGGCGGCATCTAGCAGATAGTCGTCTGGACCCAACAACGAATCGCGAAGAAATTGGTTCAGGAGGGTGACAATGGCAGCGGCCGTATCTTCCCGCCGCGCATCAAAATGGCCGAACATGTCTGGCATGCCGTTCGGAATGGTTTGGAAAATAATCGCCGCCGACGCATTCCGCTTCAGTGCATCGTAAATATCGCGCAGGTACGCAACACACGTGTCATACCCCTCGGAAATCGGCAGGCCGTGATGAGAGAACGCCACGAGAATAAAATCAAAACCGTCGGTGTTGATATAGGAGGCCGGGTCAAACGCTTGCTGCGGTCCCTGTCCAAACAACGCAGCGTGCGCATCGACATCCAGCGAATACCGCATCGCAGATGCTTCGATGATGGGCAATATCAGATCAAAATTTGCATTGCTCAAAATGCCAAGCCGAAGCTGCGTCGGAAAGTTAACTGCCGCGCCTAGAGATTTTCGCGTTTTGCTCAATCGATTGAGTTGCGGTTCGCTCAGACGAAACTGTGCTAGCCCAATGAGCGCGTCCACATCTGGTGCATCGGCTTGCGCGATTGCATGGCACTCATCGCGGAACGAACTCTCGTACGGCGGCAACCACGCCAAATCAGACAGACGCCACGTCATTTGACGTCACCGATCAGCGCAAACAAATCCGCTGCAACCTCATCGGACGCAGAGAATCGGCTACGTGGGTCCTTTTCGCGCATGGCATCAAGATAACGCGCATCGAAGGCGTCTAGCATCGGGGTTTCGGTCAAGCCTGGGCGAATGCTGCCAATTTTAAGCCAGGGAAATTCTGCTTTCGCCGCACTCAGCACCCCCATCAAACCTGACTTAGCGATGACGTACGCACCCATCTGACCCATCCCGGGCGTTTCTTCATCCGCCAGCGCTTTGGTCAAGATCGCCAGCGCAAACCCACTTTTCCGCTTTCGAAAATCACGCTTTAAAACCTGCCCTAGAAACGCTTGTGGGCCCAAGACATTGGCACGCCACTGGGTGAGCATATCGATTTCAGTAATCGCGCCAAATGGACCAATCACGGGCGGCGGCGAGGCGGCAAAAACAATTCCGTCCAAATGGCACTCAAGCGCATCCAACGCCTCAATCGCCGTCGTAGCGGCGTTCTCTTGATCAAAATTCAACGTGACGCGCGGAATCGAAAGTTCATCACAGAATGCGGTCAGCGACGGAGATAAAGTTCGATACCCAATAATCGGATGATCACCCGCAGCAACAAGCCGACGACAAAGGGCCTGACCAATCCCACCACCGCCACCGGATATGAATATCTGTTTGCCCATAACTTAGCCCGAAAAGACCGATTCACAGACGGCCGACGCAATCAGACCACGGTCGGTGGTCACGTGTATTTTCAGTTTTAACATTCTTGCCGCCTCGGATTTATTATCGACGATCAATGTTAGAAGAGCGCCTTCGCCGACATAGAGCGGCTTTCTGAACTGAATGTTGAGTCCAGTCCATAAACCAAAACGGCCCGGCATTACCATCCCAAGCATGCGCGAAATGTGCGCAACGATCAGTCCGCCATAAACAACACATCCATCGAAGCCTTGTTGAGACGCAAAAGCTGCATCTTGGTGCACCGGATTATGATCGCCGGATAGGGCCGCGAACCGATCCATATCGTGTTGGCTGATTTCGAATCTAATCTCACGTATGTCACCGGCGACGATACTTGACCAGGTCAAATTTATGCACGCATCCGTCAAAGAGACACCTTATCCATGACCATCTGCACAAATTGTCCGACATCTTCCAATTCGCCCGCCTCGCTGGCATTGAGAGAAATGCCAAACTCGGTTTCGACCGCCACGATTAAGCGAATGTGACTGAGCGAGTCCCACTCTTCGACATCACTCGCCGTCAGGTTCGGCATCAATTCGATAGACACCAAATCAAATGTCTCTTCGAACAACGGCTGCAGGCGCTTGTACACTTCGTCTTCAGTCATGTCCGTCCCCCATACTACCCCAGCGAATTAAACCGTTCATCAATAATAGAGTGGTTCTTATCTCAAACAACCAAATCAAAAATAGTATTTTCTGCATGCTATAAAACCGCATGCGACTGCAATACGGCATACCTCGCGACAAAGTACCGTTATCGAATACGCAAAACATCCATAATAAATTTACCATGGTCAGCAATCGGCATGAACGATG
>TARA_R110002167_G_scaffold125833_2_pt1 | contig 21646 bp, 19 predicted proteins | sample TARA_R110002167 | Tara Oceans TARA_R110002167 (sample SAMEA4398238) | marine metagenome | biome: Polar Biome; feature: [MES] marine water layer (ENVO:01000295) within the mesopelagic zone...; material: water (ENVO:00002006), including particulate matter (ENVO:01000060) such...
ATCTCTTAAATCTTGCTCTTCTTTATCCTTACCCATTTTCACTTGTTTTTCTTTTTTCCTTGTCTTTCGTATTTTCTCATAATTGAGAATTGCTTGTAATTGTGCTTCTTCTAAATCTGCCTTTGTAAATGAATTTCCTTTTTCAACAATAGTTGGAACTGGTTTTATATTATCATCTTCTTCTACTTCTTCCTTTAATTTCTTAACTCTTTTAACTCTTTGTTTTTTGAGTAGTTCCTTCTCCTCTAAATTCAACTCCTTAACTGCTTTGCGTTCCTTTGCATTTGCTTTTCTTGATGCCATTGCTTTAACTCTTGCTGCCTTTAATTTCTCTTTGTGTTCCTCTGTCATGGGCGGTCTTTTCTTTCTAGGTACTCCTTTCTTTGTTAGTTTAACATTATCTACAATTGGTTCTGGTTTAACAAATACGTGATCTAGATTTAGTCGTTCATCATCATCATCATCATCATCATCATCATCAATTACTGTCTTAACCTTAGTTGTCTTAGGTACATCTTCAATATCACTAGGAGGATCTTCAACCTCTGATTCACTTTGAATATCATCATTTTCTATTTCTTCATCACTTGGAATAAAATCCATTTTAACTTCTGGTATAAAACTCATCTCTTTTATATATAATATAGATATTAATTATCTATAAATTATTATTTTTTATTAAATTACTTTAATAAATCTTTGCTATTTCTTTTACAGAGATAATATTACAATAATGGTATTATTAATATGGGTGCATCAATTCTTGATTGAAAAATGATTGGGTTAATTCGAAAATGATTGGGTTAATTTGCAAATGATTGGGTTAGATTATCTAACCCAATCGATGTTGATAACATTTAATATTAAAATATATTTTATTTTATACACACAAACCTATCTATAAAATATTGTTTATTATAATAGTATATATTAATAATTAAGTAATGATTGGGTTGATTGGGTTGATTGGGTTAAATAACGAGTTTTGTAGAAATGAAATTTCTTTTTCATTTCTATAACAATAATTTTCACATGGTTTTGTTAATCAACCCAATCATTTATATTCGCTTATATGTTAAAAATAAAATGTCGTATAATATAAATGATTAAAGTATTAGAACTGTTTAGTGGTACAAAATCAGTTGGCAAATGTTGTGATCAGTTGGGTTGGGAATCAGTATCAGTAGATATGATATTACCAGCAGATCATCAATGTGATATTATGAATTTTGATTACAAACAATATCCAAAAGATTATTTTGATATTGTTTGGGCGTCCCCTCCTTGCACTGCATACAGTAATTTACAAAATTGCTGGTTAAATAGAAAGAAGAAGGATGGAACAATTTTTACAAAGGAGAAAATGGAATCAGATATGAATGATGCAGATTTAATTGTTAAACGCACATTAGAAATAATAGATTACTTTGATACGGAGTATTGGTTTATGGAAAACCCAAAAACTGGAAAATTAAAGAATAGATGTATCATGAAGGATAAACCTTTTTATGATGTTGATTATTGTATGTATTCTGACTGGGGTTATAAAAAGAGAACAAGGATATGGACTAATAAACGAGATTGGAATAATAAATTATGTGATAATAGTGGATCTTGTGGTAATATGATAAAAACAAAACATAAAGTTTTATTGGATAAAGTTGGTTGTGGTAGTCAGCATAATCAACCAAAAGATTTAAAATATTTGGGTAAAGGTACAAATAGAATAGATAGATATAGAATACCAGAAGATTTAATATTTAGTTTATTTTTAGAATAGATAATCACCAGTAAATATTCCCACAAATTTAGAATATTTAAAAGCAGACTTTATGATATTCTATTTTTGCAAAGTAATTTGAAATTTATTATATATAAATACCATATTTATTAAACATGGTTATTACAACGGATTTCAATATATTTGCAGACAAATGCAACAACAAGCAACATCTACCAGATGATCTTATTAATATCATTATGAATATTAATACACAAAATATAAAAACAGAAAAACAGAACAAAAAGAAATTTAGTATTGTTATTGAAACCATTAATTTATATACAGAATGGATTGATGAAGATGAAATGAGTAATGGAGGACATATTAATATGTTTATTACAGCAATGGAGGAAAATGCTTTGGATGATTTCATTAGATATTTTTAAGATGACTTTGTAATAATTATTTTAATTTGAATTTTTTCTTATAAGTATTAATATTAGTTTGCAATGAAGTCGAATCACCCCACAACAAATAATAACTTAAAAATCCAGCCCTCATATAATCCTTTGTGGTTAAATCAACTTTGTGACGATTTCTGTATTGGACTCTCTTTGTCTTATCTTTGGTTTGGGTATAGTCTTGATACCTACTGTCGCCGAATTGTGTCGTTTTTATCTTTACTCTTTTACCGTCTTTATAATGGGAAAAGACAGCAGTAAATTTCTTATTCTTTGCATTACTCTTTGTTATATTCATATAAATAGGCATTTATATAAATGTAGATATAAAAAATAAAATTACAAAAATTTTTAAACTAAACTAAACTAAACTAAACTAAACTAAGCAAAGCTATACTTCGTTAAACTAAATCTTTTTCACCAGTATATTTTTCAAAAACATCTTCAAGACTCATTGAATTTTTATCTGATTCTAATTGAACCATTAATTCCTTGAATGCTAATTTATAAACAAAGGGCATCATAGGTTCGTGTGATGGAAGATAATTCCAATCATGAACATTTTCCCATTTACTAACCATAGATTCATATGTGAGCCATTCATTTTCCGTCCAATGACAGCAAAGACCATATGTGAGTTCTTCTTCAACCTTCTTCATCGGTTCTTCTTCATCACTATCTTCTTTCTTCGGTTCAACCTTCTTTTCTTCATCACTCTCACCATCACTATCTACAACCTTTTCTTCTTTCGGTTCGGTCATTTTATATTTAATACATATATAATAATAATTTCAAATTTATTTTTTTTTATTTTGTTTTAATAATTCATCAATTAAATTTACTGGTGCTGGTTTTAATTTTTGTATTTTATAAATAACGGCAGATGTACCATTTACATTTGATAATTCACCATCTGGATCATGTATGCTTGTTGTAATATCTGCAACTGTTGTATTTCTTGTAATTGTAAATTCTAAATCACTTGGATTTCCTAAAAAGTAATCAGACGATGCAGAGTATTTATCAATAATACTAATAATAGGGAGGTCTGCCCCTGTTGGATTTCCACCAATAGATGTAACCCCTTCTAATAAACTACTTCTAATTGTATAATATGGTTTCAGTACTGATTTTTGCAAATCAGTTGCAGTAATAGTTGTTGATATAGTTTTAACAATTATCTCTGGATTAAATGTTCTTGCCCCAGCAGTTGAACCAGTAAGAGGATCAAAAACAAATGAAGCACCATTAACTACTTTGGCATATCCAATAATACTAATGGGATAAGGTAGAGATGTATAATACATATTAGCACCATATCTATTAGTTACATATGCCTTTCCATCAGTTGCAACAATTTCAGCATTAGTAGTAGGACGATATAATTTGTCAGCATTAGTATTAGTAATTCTTTGTGTTAGAACATTAAGAGCAGATGGTGGTGCTGATATTGCATTATTATCAAACCCTAAAATATTCCATAAATTATTTTCCCAATCATCTGCACCAATACCAAAATTATCAATATAAATTCCACCATGACTATCAAAAATCTCAAACGGTTCTATATTAATATTATCTCTTTGTATAAATTGAGTATTAGGTGCTTTGGTTAAATCAGCAGTTGCTGCCGCTGGATACACACCCTGTTGATATGCTTGGTTTCCATTAATGTATGGTAAAAATGTTGGACTAAAACCAAATGCTTTGGGTCGTGGATTGATCTTATAAACTGTATCTGCTGCATCAGCATTTTTTAAAGGTGGTTCTAATGCTAAAAATGGGTCTGGAATCATAGTATCACTATTAGTATTATTAAGTTGGCATCCTGCCTTCCTTAAATTTCCAACATTATTTCCAGTATGTAATCTCTTAAACTCAAATCTATTATTAATACCATTAAATGCTAATTCTGGATTATTTGCTCCTACATATGTTTGTGTCTGATATGGTGATATATCTGTACCATTACCAGCAGCACCTAAATTTAACATCATATTTGTTCCATCTGGACGATTTACAGTTCCTATATTTCCATCAACTCTTGTTCCCATATCACGATTACTGTATCCAGAGAATGGTGTAATTATTGCAGTTGAATATGCTGTTGCATGATAATCATATCCAAATAATCTTCCTACTTCTAAGTAAGCATTTCCGTTTGTAAATAGTTCATCTGGTATTCCACCACCTCCTTGCCTACCACCAGTAAATTCAGTTGAAAATTTAATTAACCATAATTTTTTAGGAGGTACTCCTACACCATCAAATTGTAAATGTAAAACTGGTTTAGCAAATCCATAAATTAATCCATCTTCTTCAACCCATGATTCTGGTTCAACATATTTATAATAATTATCTGGATTCCATTGCATAAATACTGGTAAAGTTGTCATATTAACATCATTAGCACCAGCTCTCTCAACATAATTATCTTGACCGAAACCCTCATTCCATCGTGCATTTGCCAGAGTAAGTGCATATTTATTCATATGTAAGAATCTTGAATTCTTTTCTGTTATGGTATTTAAACCAGTAGTATTTCCAGTCCTTACGTCACTATAACAATTTGTGTTGGGTAATCCAGAAAACAATTCTGGATAATATGCTTGTGTATCAAGAAAGTCCCTAATGATCCCTAAATTAGTAGGGTTATATTCGATATTAGATATTAGTGGTGTCATTGTATTTTCAAAACCTACCACTTGATTTACTTGTTGATAAAGTTGAAAACCCTCATCTCCAAATGGACGTAGTCCAACTATAATATTACCAGCAAGATCTCTTAATACTGCTGTATTTGGAACTAATGTATCTCCCATAATTCTTCCAGTTTCAAATATCTCTGGTCTTTTTACAGCAATATAACCAAATGTAGCAATATAATCAACTGCATCTTGTGGAGCAGAACCAGTACTGAAATCAGTTTCCTTATAAGATAATTGTGATTGAGTTCCAAAATTATACATGTTTTGACAATCAATAGGTTTGAATGTTGAATTTTCAATTGTTTTTGTAATTGGTCTAATAAAGTCTGTTCCATCTAAAATATTAAATATAGTTTCATTTTTAGTTTCATTCAATTGTGCTGAAATTTGTTTTGATACTGCTGATGGAGTATTAAATCCTTTATTTACTTCTATCATTAATTTTTCACGAACTCTCATATATTTCCTTTCACTTATAATTCCATTATGTGTTCTTGGAAATTGATTAAAATAATTAGCAACATCTCGACTATATACAATTAAATCATTAATAAATAATGTGTATCTTGAATTATCTACTTTTTGTTTAAAAATAAAATCAACACCAACACCAGATGCACGAGCAACCCAATCATCTTCAACAAAGCAATCATCATCAATTGTAAATTTAGGAAATCCAAGAGCAACTGAATCATTTGCTGGATAGAAATCACATTTAAGCATATCAGCAATAGTAGACCTATTATCTTGATTTTGTGTATAAACTCTCGGTTGTTGAATATAATTAGGATATTCATTTGATGTAATATAATATCCAATAATCAAAGGTGCTAAATTATCTCTTAATTGAAATTCTTCTGTATCAATAACTTCTGTACTAATACTTCTATAATTTCCTAAACGATAATTAACATTATATGTATTCGATCTCTTATAATAATAATCTCCTTTTAAAATTGATGTATATGGTGGAACTATTCTTGTTCCAGTCATCTGTCCCTTAAATTCAATTGTCTGTGGATTACCAGCACCCACCTCTGAAATAAAAGCACGTTCAACACTAATTTTATCACCAACATTTAATTGAACTGTTTGTTGCAAACTATTTGTAAATAATGCTTTATTGGTTTCACTCTTACTCCTTGCCTGAACTGATGCAGAACGATTACAATTCAAAAGTGTTGTATCGGTGTATTCACTCATACTATATTTATAATAATATATATATTAAAAAAATGGATAAATAAACTAATTAATTATATTTGCTTCTAAAAGTATATCGAATTTAGATTTGTGCTTTTCCTTAAAAACATCTAAATTATCTCTTTTCTTATAATAATTGTATAATGACTTTGCACTTAATAATTCTTTATTCTTTTGATATGATTCTTTTTTCATATCCTTTCCAACATTATCATAATGTGCTTTTGCTCTTTGACGATTTTTAATTTTAAAATCCTCACTATTTTTAGTTACATCATGATAATATTTATTTTCACGATCTCTTTTATTCTTATAGTTCTGTAAGATTTTTTGAATTTGCTCTTCTGAATAATTATTAAATGATGTCATTTATATTCTATATATATATATATAGATATTATTTTTTTAAATAAAACGCACGGATTTTTAATTTTTAAATTATTCTAACCAAATAATATCTCTTGGTAAATTCATTTTATAACAATAATAAAAACATTCAAAACAAGTTTGGGGTTTCCAACCTTCAACTGGTTTTCCATCTCTATGTTTAATAAAGTGTATTCTTTTTCTTGGTATAATAATTTGTAAATGATTTTCTGTATCTTTAAAGTTTTCTCTGAAATATGATGTTATTAATTTTGGAATTGGTAATATTAAAACGAATGGTTTATCTAATTCTTTTAATCTATTGATTACTTCTTTTGATTTTGAGAATGGTGGATTACTAACAACTATATCACCTTCATCGTTTTCAAAAAAATCATTCTCATTATGTATAACATTAAATCCTAATTCTCTTAAATATTCTCCACTTTTTCCATCTCCCATGAATGCTTCCCATATTACTTTATCTTTTGGAATATATTGTTGTATATTTTCCCAAGCATATTTAGGAGTCATATAATCATCATGTTTTAAGAATGTTTTTGCGTGAAACTCCGTCATTTATATTATATAACATTTTATTTTTAGATTTTAAACCTTTTCTTTTCTGATATGAAAAACGACAATTGTTTTTCCAGATAAAGCAGTACATAAAGTTTCATTATCATATACAATATCTACATCAAAACTATTAATTAAAATTTCATTTGGATTATTGAGTGCAATATATGTTAATCCACTTGCTGGTTCAAAAAACAATCCACCGGTCTCATTTCCACTATTATCAAAACGAGGAAGATGACCTACAATTTTAGAAATAGTTCCTTGTCTTGCATTAATAGAATTTTGTGTAAAATTATTCAATCTTACAAATAATGAAACATCACTTACTAATACTGGAACAGAGAAACTTTGAGTTAGATCAACACCAGCAGCCAAAGGAGGAGCTTGAACTGTGGGAGATGATACTGGGTTTCCAACAAATCCAAGTGTTCTTGCCGTTGTTGCATTTGCAGTAATTTCAGCACCATATTGTATGGATGGTACAGTAATAAGTCTTGATTGATAATCAACCAATTCACCAGTAGCTTCTGTTAGAACTGGAACTAATAAACCATCAGATAATATACCAGATGTAACATCTTTAATATTATTCCAGAATCTCTTTTCTACATCTAAGCACCATCTAGTTAAACCCTGAGATTGTGAATATCCCCACCAGTCATAATTTAGATATAATGTTTCATCCCATTTGGGATAATTTATATAAGAATTCATTTCCACCATAGTAACAGATTTGCCAGTTCTAAGACCACAAGCAGCAACTGGATATAACGCCATTTTAGGAGCACATATGGGAGCAGTTAAATTTCCTTTAACACCTTCTTTACCAGCACCTTGACCAGTTAATGAAACAAAGAAATCAGCAAGTAATACATAATTTCCAGCAGCATCACCAATCGAAACCTCCATGTGTTCATTGTCTAATTTAAATTGTACTATTTCAAGTTTTAAATTTGCAAGATTAGTAGATAAATCATATTTAGCAGCAAAGTTCTTACTATGATCTCCCCAATATTTGATTTGATTATGTTGAGTTCCAGTTCCATCACTTGTCACCCCACTTTGTCCTACATATAAAAACTTACCCTGACGATAAACAGAAATATCAGCATAAATAGATTGACCAGCACATTGGGGAATTTTTCTATCTGCTTGTACTTCCATACCACCTACCTTTTTAGCACTCCAATAGGGAGGACGTTCAACAACATTACCAGTTCCATTATCTGTTTCCATATTAATTCTACTTAATCCAACAACCCAAGGATTAGATGCTTCTCCGTCTGCACCATTCATACTACCAAAATTAATAAAACAAGTTCCTAGACTTTGTGATATTGGATATTCTTTATTCATAACATGAAATCCATGTTTAGTTAATGAAACAGCAGTTCCTAGAATTTGTGGAGTTGCTGGTGGGAATGACTTATCCACACTAATATCAGTCCATTGTGAAGCATCTGCTGCACCAGTTCTTTTAACATTTACTTTATTTTGTGTTGTAATCCATTTATATCCTTTGAATGCTTTTGTAGTTGGATCATTAAACACCTCACACGTAATATTTTTAGGATTAGATGCTTCAATTAATGATGGATTAAAAGCAGCAACATTAATTCCAGATTCTATATCTTTTGCTAAATCTACAACATTTCTTTCTGCTTTACCACCAATATTAAATAATTGTCCTTTTCCAATAACAGCTGGGAATGGAGTTTGAGTTGTATGTTCTATGGTAGGAGCTTTGGTAGTTCCAACTGGAACACCAAAGTAATGATTAAAATTAGCATTTGCTCTATCAACAACAGCAAGACCATTTTTATTAATTTTAACACTATGTAATGCAACCTCTGAATTTGCTGGAATTCGCATGGTGTTGAGTAACTGATTTTGATATGAGTAAGGTTTAAAAACCTCACTCGTATCTGGTTTGTCCTCCAACGATATATTCGATGTAATTACTAAACTCATTTTATAATATAAGATTATAAAAAAAATATATTGTAAAAATTAAAAATATATTTTATATTATAAATGCCGAAAAAGGGGAAAGTAGTAATTGTAAAACCAATCACAGATCATAATAAATTGCAAATCAATATTTTGGATTTAATGACAAAAGAAAAAAAGGTTACACCAGATATGATATTTCAAGGGTACGCCAAACCCAAACCTAAACCCAAAACTAAACGAAAGAAAAATCCATACAATAGATAATTTGTGGGAAAATAAAAAACAAAAATTAATTTAAAATTTTTAATGAAAATATTGCAATATAAAAAACAAAAAGTAATTTGAAATTTATTATAATAAAAAACCATAATTATTAAATAATTCTATTTTGACCGTCTAGGTTGAATTTTATTATAATAAAAAAGCATACTTATTAAACAAATCTAAAATGGTTATTACAACCGATTTCAATATCTTTGCAGACAAATACCACAACAAACAACATCTGCCAGATGACCTTATTAAAATGATTATGAATATAAATACTGAGATTATTAAAGAAGAAAAAGAAAATCAATGGGATGACTGGGATTATGCATATGGATCTAGTATTGAAGATGGTAAATATACAATTGTTATTGCTGGTGGTGGATCTCATTGGGAGAACTATGTAATCCAAAAGGACGGTGCATATCTTGAAAATACACACGGTAAATATAAAATAGATGGTATGCTTGTATCTGCGGAAAATCATATTTGTGTAAAACCAAATGATTATATATTAAAAGAAGAAGAACACGATATGTATGAAATGGTACAAGATTGTTATGAAGAAGAAATTATGAATTATTTTGATGAAGATGATTATGAATATGATAGTGATGATTATTATTATAATGGTTATGATAGTGATGATGAAAATTATATGAATAAAATATGGTATAATTGGATTGGTGGAAGTATTGATTCTATATGTTTAAGACATAATGGTGAAAATGTATATTATTACGATCAATCAGATGGGTTATATGTTGAACGAGATGGAGGAGATAAAATTAAATTAGATGAAAAACGACTTATTGAATGTTATTTTGAGGAAGAAAAGCGATACGCTATTGTTGATATAAATTATGAATGTAATAAATATGAAAGAAATTGGATAGATGATAGTGATAGTGATTAGTAATTATTCATCTTCATCATCACTATCTATAACTTCATCTAAATTAAATTTATCATAATTGTAATACTTATTATATTCCTCTTTTAATGTTTGCATAGATGATATGACAACCTTATTTCCATTAGTTTTAAAATGCATAGAAGGACTAATTTTTCTTAATTTTTTCCAGAATGCTACATTACTTAATTTATAATCATGTGTTCCAAATAAAGTAGATTCTTTATAATCATTATGTATTTGTGATTTTTTTAATTCTATATTTTTATTTAATTTATAATTACATAGTACACCATTTGTAATAATATCTCTCCAATAAAGTTCTGCACTATCCATATTTAATTCTATCTGATCGTTATGTAATGCAGTTTTAATTAATTTAGTTGCATTAAAATTTGTTAAATCTCTTGAATAAAAATAGTTTGTTAAATCTTGTATATTTGTATTTGCTAATATATTATAATATTCTGTACCATATTTTGTTTCACTACATTCTATCATCTGCCATCTTCTATCATTTTTATTTATTCCAATAATCCAATCACTATTAGTTGTAATACATATATTAGCATAGTTATTAATGTTATATGTCTTTACACCTTTTTGATTAATAGTTAATGTGTCCTCTGTAATAAATTCTTTTAATCTACCTTCTTTCTTTTTATCTCCACCCCAAAGACATTCATTCATATTAATTAATATCTTTGCTTCTGCATCAGCATTAAAATTACCAATTAAATGTTCTAGATTACTTGTTGAATAATAATATTCAGAACCCATAATATCTCTAATTAAATTTAAGATAATATTTTTACCAACTCCTTCTGCCTCACTCCTCCATACTAAACCAACTTTTGTTTTTTTATGGGGTGTTTGAATAATCTGTGAAAACCAATTTAATACATATTCACATAGTTCATCATCTCCATTACAAATAATATCTCTAATATGATTTACAAATGGTGCAATATTATCAATATTATATTCACCAGTATTTTCATACTTATATCCTTTCCAAATATTATATCTGGTATGACATTCTTTTCCTGAGGGATCAAAAATAATATCAGTAATATCTCGTCTATCAATATCATTTATCCATTTATCAAATGGATTAATAATTGTCTCTTTATCTCCATCTGGAACATTAAAAGAAAATTTGGAATAATAATCTCTTGCATTTGTTTTCTTTGCTCTAAAATAATAATCATTATCAACAATAATTATATCCTGTGATTTTGTATGAAACATACATTCCATATTCATATTACTAATGAATGAATCATAATCAGTAATGTACCATTTTTCATATTTGTTTTTACAAGGATAATCAATTAAGTTCCATTTTAAAAATTGTTTATAACTTAATTTTTTAGAATCATTACTATTAAAAGTTGCATATTTCTTTTTTAGTTTTGGTTTGCCTTCATATCCATCTTCATCTCTTTTAGAATATTTATGCCAAAACTCTAATCCAATATCAGAACCTTCAAAATTGTTATAACAAATAAATCCAACCATCAACCAATCATTATAATCAAATCTTGGTTTAAATGAATTGATGTGTCTGTCAAATTGTTCTTCCGTACATATAGGAATATTAATTTGTGCTATCTGTTGCATGGGTTCATCTAATGCAATTGGTTTAGGAGATGATGGAGGAGATGATGGAGGACTATGTTTAAAGTTTAATTTCTTAATATCAAAATATTGTTTAATATCATTCCAGTAATATTCTTTAATTGTTCCATTTACAATTCTACCTTTTGTTTCCCATATGTTATTTGTTTTAATTAAATCCATATCTATTGTTGGATCAATATGAATTTTTTGTTGATTACTAAATTCACGCATGTCTGGAATATATACATAATAATGAAAACCTTTTTTAGTTTCAGTATATGCAACACATTCATCATTTAACTTTTGATATAATGTATCATTAATTATATCTTTACTATCAAAATCAATTACATATAAATTTGGAATATGTTTAACAGATAATGATAAAGTGTTTGCACTTATATCACCTCTATTTGTTTTAATCTGTTCTATACTTAAATTATTCTTTTCTCCAATTGGAATTTTTCCCTTTTCAGCATTTATAACTTTAATATGTCTATAAATACTTAACTTTGTTTGATGTTCTATACTTTTAAAAAAATCTTCAACATTCATAATATTATTAACATTCATTTTAATTGTCTTAATCAAATTAGTTTTAAATATCTTTTCACTATCCATTATATTATACATTAGAAAATAAAAATGAGGAATTAAACGCAGGGATGCATTAAAATACCCTATATACCCCCTATATACCCCACATATACCCTTATAATCAAGTATTATACCACTTAAAGAGGTATAATAGTGGTTTAAAGTGTATATGTTTTAAAATATATGGGTATTTTAGTGCCTAAATACTACTTAAAGAGGTATAATGACAGATTATAGGGGTATATAGGGCATATTAGAGGTATAATAGTGGTTCTAATCATGGTAAAACGATTAAATCATTTAACTTAGATATATATCTATTATTAATATGTGCTACATCCACAAAATCACTGCATCCTCTTTGATCTGTTCCACCAGTAGCTTTAATAAATTCATCTTCATTTAATTCCCAGCAATACCAATCATCATTGCACTCCCAAGTATAAAATACTTTCATTCCTCTTTCAACATATTCTCTACCTTTTAAAATCTTACTCCAATTCACCATCAAGGTTGGATACCTTCCAAAATCAATTCGTCTTCTTTTATATTCCACACCATATCTATTTTTATTATGTATATCATCGTTGTCAGTTTTAAAATCTATTGGATGATATTTATTATGATTGTTATTGTTATACAACTTTCCAAATATTAATTCTAATCTTGGTTGTGCTTTTTGTTCATTCGTAAATCCAAATTGTAAATCTTGTGTTTTTTTATTATTCATTATATTATATATATAGATAATAAAAAAATACATTAAACGTATTAATCAAAACGGACTAATATCTTTTCACCTTTTGGTGCATATCTAACCTTTAACTTATTAATAGTTTGACTTTTAATTATTTTGTTATTATTTAATTGAGATTGTACTTCTTCTGATATTACAGGATTAATATGATTAATACAATATACACTTTGATTATAAAATTTACAGGCACGTCTTACACTTGGTAGATCACCCCATAAATGAATAAACATTATATCTTGATATGGTTCATCTTTGGTTGTATATAATCCATCAAATATATAATCATTCTTTCCCCACTTAATAATCTTCTTGCACTTAAACATTATATCATTTTTTATTTTTGTTGTTGGTCGTTGTTTTTTACTTGGAGTTTTTAAATAATCAATTAATTCAGTACAATTTGTAATTTTATCATTATACTTACAATCTTTAATTTTTGATTCTAATATCTTAGTTATTTGTGATTTACTGGATTCATCATTTAATTCAATTCCTAAATTATGAAATAACAAAATCAAATCTCTCTTGGAATGGGATTTATCAACATACATCTTTTTATATTATTATATATATTTTATTTTAATATTTTATACTTATATAAACATGCCCCCTAAAATTAAAGTTCCAGATGGCGAATTAACATCCACAGAATTAAGAAAACTTATAAGAGGACATAACATACTTGTTACTATTAAAATTCCAAAGGGAACTGATAGAGATGGATTGATTGCACTTATAAAAAGTAAGGGTTATAAAGTAGATCATAAAAAGAAAGCAATTATTGATAGTAAAGCAGACAGACCTAGACGCCCACAAGTAACTCTTGAAAAAGCAAAAGAACTTACTAAACCCAAACCAGTAAGTGAAGAAGAAAAGAAAAAGAGGCAACAAGCACGACAAAAGAAAAAAGGTGAAAAAGCATTTTTAAAAGTTGCAATACCCAAAGCACCACCAGTATCTAAAAAACCTTCTAAGGTTATTAAAGTAGGCAAACCACCACCCATGAAAGCAAAAACACCAGCACCCAAAGCAAAAGCAAAAACACCAGTAGAATCAGGATCAGTAGATTTTGCAGAAATTAAAAAAATATTAAAAGATTCTAAATATAATTTTAGAAAAAGTGAAAGTATAAAAGAAGGGAAATTATATATGGGAACAAATGAAAACAATATTGATAAATTAATTCAAGATACAGATAAACTTTTTAAAAATAATCCATTAGTTTATAATAATGTAGTATTTATGACTGATTCATATCCACCAAATCCAAAGACAGGAGAGCAAGACGGAGTTTATAGAAAACCCAAAACCATCTATCAAGGTAAGATTTTGGGTAAAGCAAAAACACCAGCACCCAAAGCAAAAACACCAGCACCCAAAGCAAAAACACCAAAAAAAGATACACCAGTCAAAATCACAAAAAAAGTTAGTTTAAATGATTTTTTAAAGAACTTGACAAAAATAAGTAATGCACCAGATTTTATTAAAATTCGTGATACTATGACCGATGATGAAATAATTAAGAGATTTAACAATACTAATGATTGGAAAAGATTTGATGTACCAATCCAAAAAAGATTAGGAAAATTATTAGGTTTTAAATTATAGATAATATCCAGTAATATTTCCCACATATTTACAATATTTAAAAATGATAAAAAAGATGACTTTATAAAAAAAAATTTAAATAATATATTATTGTGCTTCCTTAACATAAGTATCTAATGCAACACCTTTACTATGCCCCATTACTTTATTATCTTTCTCTAATTCTTTTTTCATGTCTCCATATTTACTTGATAAATATATCTTCCTTAAAAGGGTGGTAGAGATCGACTTATTCATATACTTTTTAGAATATTTAATTAGTAATTTACTTAATTCTGTTCTTGTAATTGGTTTCCCAGTAGATGTCTTAAACATTACACCCATCCCATTATGTTTAAGATAATACCTTATGATTTTCTTTAATGCCTTATCATCTATCGGTAAATTTAATTCTTCATATTTTTTTACAGTTTTATATTTATTTAGTACAAAAAACATTCCGTTTTTATCTAATACTAAATAATTTTTAGATTTCTTTTCATCTGCACTTAACTTATTATATGCTGATTTTTTAATTGCTTCCATTTCTGAAACATCATTCCGCATAGGCATTCTGGCATAAATATTAAATAATGTAAATGCTTGTAATAATGAAAAATCTTTTTTTGTTAATTCAGTTTTCTTTTTGATCGGTTGCAACTCTGTTCCCATTTTGTTAATCATATCATAAACTTCTTCAATAGTTGCAAAGTTCTTAGATTGTTTATCACTTATAACTCCACTCTTTTGTTCATCTGAATATTTATCATTTAATTCATCTCTTAATTTTCCATATTCTTCTAATAGTTTATCATATTTTTCATCACTATTAAGTGCCATTAATAATACTACAACAGCATTAAGAATATTCCTTTGACTTAAATAATGTAAATCACTCACTTTTTCCATTACCTTATCAGTATCAGATAAGAAATCATAATTATCAGTATCAAACATATTTTTTAATTTGTTTAAATTAGTTACATATTGTTTGACTGTATTTGTTTTTAAATTTGGTCTTGCTTCGGCAATATCATCTGTTAGATTTTTACTATCTATCTTCATATTTATAATATAACAATAGATTTTAATTTTAAATAAATAAACTTATAAAAATAGTTTAAGCAAAGTAGCAGGAGAATTTTCCATTTTCAATCTTTGCAACTTTGAGGAGTTCCAAATAAACTCTGAGAGTATAAGTACCAGCATCAAGATTGGGATTTTTATAAGTTAAATCCATACCTTTGTTATTTACACGTTCGCCTCTATTGGGACGAATAGCAACCCACTGGAAATTGGCAGCAAGACCAACAGCATCACTACTTTGAATATGTCCTTCCATAGTTTGATCCGTTAGACCATTAACAGCACCGCCACCAACAACAGAACCACCAATTTTCCATTCATCTTTCGTAATCTGCGGTACCATGCCCTCCGCTTGTTGAGTAGTGTGGAATAAGAGTGATGGATTAGAACGATCCCTATTGTATTCATAAAGGTCATTATATAACAGATTAATGGATAATTTATTATCACTAGTAGATGATTTAGCAACTACACCATTCAGGAGAGATTGGGGAACAGTATTAGCATCCTCAGATAATGCAAACATTACCTTGGATACAAGACGACCATTTCCACCAATTGGAAATACTAGATCGGCGAATGCAGCATTATCACCAGTCCGTTTAGCAAGACGATAATCTACATATGAGAATTGTAGGGTTTTGTTTTGTTCGGCATATTTTCTCATAGTTTCACCATCATAACTAATACTATCATAAATTAATTTACATTCTTCCGTATCAATTTGGAAATCAGTAGTATCAGCAAGACCATTAGCAACACACATACGACGACTAAATCCAGCACCACCAAGAGACGATAGGGAATCTTGGAAAGTAAGATCTATATGGATCTGTTCTGAGATAATTTGGCAAGGTAAACTATTTGTAGCAAGGAATGGAAATAAATCCGAAAGATACACAGAGTATATAGGGGCATCAGCAATAGTTTGGGCAGATGAATTATCGTTGATTTGGAAAGGTAGTAATTCATAAACCCCAGCACCACCAACAGCTGGAATTACTGGATTACGTCCAACATCTAAACCAGTTTTAGCAGCACCATTAGGAGTTAAATCAGCAGCTGGAACTGTGCGGTCATCATATACTGGGGCATGGGAGATACACCTTTGACTTAAAAATTGTTCTCTTTCTTTGTTATTCTCATTTGTCATGAAAATGGATTGGTAGCTATGAAAATCTGAATAATCAGAAATTGAGCAAACGACATTCGAACCGATAGTAAGGGTTGCAGATTTAATGAGATTAGATACACCAATATTGAGAGGATAGAAAGACCGAGCAACGCCAGGAATTACACCAAGAGTAATTTTAGAATTCGAATGAAGGAATCCAGAAACTCTTTCTAGTGTAAATCTTGCACGAGACTGGGATATGGTCGTAGGATCAATTACATCTGTGGTGAGGAATTGTGCAGTGGTGGAATCAATAGCACCAATTTTAAGTAGGGAGGGGATTTTACTATCAGACATTTTATAATATACTCTTATATTATAAATTTAAAAAATAAAAATTATTAAAATAAAAATGATTAGAAAATAATTAGTTCACTACTTGTACGCCCATAGTGGAAGACCAAGCAACAACAACCTTAGATTTAATAAATAGATATGCAGAAATGGGATTTCCATCAACTAATCCATTTGTCATCTGGATAGAAAACTGGGAATTACTAAAATCAACACCCTCACTATCTAACATATCGTAAAGTTGCCCTACGCCGTAACATGCTCCACTATCAGGCATAAACCTATAACCAGCAGTAGCACTTTGATTTACTAAATAATTACGGTTACTATTTTCTGGGCTGCACGTTGTACGTTTATGACCGTGTTCTGGAATGATAGAACCAAGAAATCCTTTAATAACTTGGGGATCAACAACTGGGGTTTCATTATTTACACCACGAACAGAACGAACTTCAAAAGCGGAGGGAAAGCGTTCGCCATTTTTGAGGAAACTAATAGTTTCCAGATTGGCAAGACCACCACCAGCAACACCACCAGCACCACTAGACGCAAGGGAGGGCATATAAGTCAAATATCCATCTTGTCCTAAATTATTCACAAACGAACTAGGAACAAAATTAACAAAAGCAGCTAATACATGACTTAGTCCAAGATTGAAATTGATAATACTATTGGTAGATTCAAGTGTGGAGAAATACGACGTAATACTATTAAATGTTAATGCTCCACTATCTGGTGATTTATCACCACCAACTGCAACTTCACATGATACTTCTAAACCACTTAATTCATAAAATGCATTGGCGATATTAGCAGTAGTAGCATCAGACGAATAGAAAAACTGGGAATCACTAGCAAGATGAATTTCCATTTCAATTGGAACTTTATCAAGAGGTAGTCGTCCATCAGTTCCCAAAGTGAGCCCACAAGGAATTGGAATACAGAACGGAGATGATCCAGTATTACGGACAACAGTATCACGATAGGATTTGTAATTAGGCATAATAAGGGCAGTCTCTGTTAGGTGAGTTGCACAGTCAGAATTCGACGCCATTACTGGAAGCATACTTGACATGAAACGTCCATAGTGTCTTATTGTTTCTATTACGGCCTTAGTTTCTGCGTGACGAAACGTTATGGAATCTATGGCAGAATAAATTCCAAGCTTGTGAGAACCACGAAGTTCATCAGCAACACCAACAGCTGGGTGGAGGGTACGAGCAGCATCAGCCCATATATCTAAATCACCAGATAGACGAATAGACGAAAGGTCTAGCATAGCATCTTGACGACCGAATGTAACAGTAAGGACTGGATTGCCTCTTGCATACGAAACTCTGCCAGAGGCAGGAACATTATTAGGAAGAATGGAAAGGTATTTTTTCTCAACGCTCATTTTATAATATAACAATATAAAATAATTTTAAAATAAAAAATAATAAAAAATACATAGAAAAATCTTTATAGTTTCTCAAATATTGTTGGAAAATAAATCTTCTAATAATTGATTAGGAACTTTATATCTTTCGTTTTTTGGGATTCCTTGTGTTCCAGTTTTAGAACCACGAGGTGCACGAATATGATTACAATTTGGATTATTATTTTTACATTTTTTAGATTTAAAACCTTTTTTATTAGTCCATATAGTTGTTGGTTTCATTCTATCACATCCATATTGACAATATGAAACATCATATCTTGGATAAATTAAAGGATCTATAAACCAACTCATACGTGCAGTTGGGTTTTCTATATAATAAATTAAATTAGGATTTTTAATTAAATGATAATTTATGCACTCTTTTAATTTTTCTAATATTTTAAGATGTATTATTGCTTTTTCTGTTTTTGGGATTCTATCTTTTCCAAAATGTCTTCCACCACTCGCCATACTATAACACGAACAATCTGGTGATCCCCATATAATATCAGGGTCTATGCTTTTATAATCCCATTCTAAAAAATCAATACATATATCAGGATTATGTATCGGTTCTATATCTAAACCAATATAATCCCAACCTTTATCTTGAATTATAGGTTTTAAAGATTTAGTGCCACAAAATAAATCTAATACTAACATTATTATATTATATAATATATTTTAATTTTAAAGTGTAACCGAAACCGAATCACCTTTAATTGTAATTCTGCGGAGGTGGAACTGGAATGCAAAAATCATCTTGTCTTTGGTTGGAGGACGATCAACACCAGCAACGGTTGATTCATTATAAAATAATTGGAGTTGATTAGTTTTGTTATTTAGATTTGCAACACCATCTTGGAGACCATATGCTCTACCGATTAAAAAGTTTCTATTGTAATCAACAAAAGACCTAGCTGGAATTTTGGCTTGATTTAAACTTTTTTCTAACTCCGCCAGCGGTTGAGCTGAGATACTAACACCTTTATTAATTTTAGATACATTAATTGAACGACCACCAAATGCTAATCTATCATCAAGGAGCATATTGTAAGAAGTTAATTCATCAATTATTCCAACTTGTCCGGTTCTAATACTGTGTAGGCGACCATCCATAGTAGTTGTTTCTTCCTCATATGTACTTCCAAGACCACCAATTAAATCTGCTGTATCATATGTTTCAGCATCAGTAATCATAATAATTGATGACTTAACCCTTGTATTAGAAGATGCTAAATTAACCGTTGCATTACGATTCGTTTTTAGTAATGAATGTTTATTATTAGTACATGAATGAATATCAATTTCGATTGAACCACCCTCACGCATTTTACTCATCATTCCAGATTCATATCTAGGATCAACTTGAACTTGTTGAACTACAATTTCAGCATTAGAAATCTCAACAGTTGCATCATATTTAGTTGCTTTTGCTAATGCAACAGCACCAGCAGTATCTAAAATTTGTTTATCAACAGCAGCAGAATAAACAATAAATTCATTAGTTGTTACTGCTAAACCAGTAGCAGCACGATTAAGGAACGCCGTTGTAGTTAATACAACATATCCACCAACAACCGTAATATCAGTAATAGTTGGATGTTGAACTACACCACCAACAGTAGTTAATACCGCTTGTGTAGTTGGATTGCCAACAGCACAGAAACCAATTGATTCACCTTTTACAAAACCACAATTAGCAACTGACAACATATTATTCTGTTTTCCAAGATAGATAGTATCATAATTAACTACACCAACAGCAAGGGGAGCACCAGGAGCATCAATACCATGAAAAATGGGGTTTTGTTTCATACGACGATGACGATTAACACTATCTAACTGTTTAATGCATCTTGCAGGGTCTTCAATATCGATTGAAATATTTATTCCACCAGTCATTAAAATTGGAAATAGAGCATCACCACCATCAGCAAACATTCCAGAATGTATTGGGAGTGATAATTTAGCAGTAAGGAAATCATCAGCAGTACCCCAATCACGAGCAGCAGGAACAACTCCAACTGGTTTATAATAAGGATTAGAATTTAAATCTACGTTATTGGATACACTAGTTCCAAGAGTTCCACGATTATCAACAGTAGATACTAGGCAACCTTCTTTGAGTGCCCTCATCTTTTTTAAACTATCATCGGTGTTGTAAGAATATTCAATTTGGACTTTTGCATTATAGTCAGTAATAGTTTCTAATTCTACGCCTTGTTTTGTGGTGATCCTTAAATTTTTAACTAAACTCTGTCCTCCAATGAATGGATCAAGTTGGAGACGAGTGGGTTGTTCCCCAGCACCAACGCCAAGTTTTACATCGAATTGCAAATAAGAATTTTTGCCATCCATAAATTTTACAGTGGGGGGGATTTCGAAATCCATACGTCTGCCACCAGTCCCAGAAGTGGCGGAATACGAACGTCCATTGGTGGACGCAATAGAAACTTGGGTTTGCGATACTTTAATTTTCTCATCATTTCTCCAATAAGAACTCATTTTATAATATAACAATATAAAATAATTAAACATAAATAAATAAAAAAAAAACAAAAAAAGAAATATGTTAATTACTTCTTCCAGCAACCGTTCCAGATTCTTGTGTTGCAACTGCTGACCTTGATTGGGTTGTTACGTCTGTTGTAGCTTGATTTTTTGTAGCTGTTGCTGCTTTGGCATCTCCCACAGCTTCAACACCACCACCAGCAAGTGATAAAGCAATTCCAGCACCTTCTAACCCAATACCAAAACCAGTAAAAGCAGTCAAAGCACCGACAACTTCTAATCCAGAACCAATAATACTACTTATATTTCCAGCCTTTTGTTCCCAATTTGATCCAAGTCCACCTCTCTCAAAATCTTTTCCAATTTCTATTACTCCACCAATACCAGCAAGTCCAGCACGACCAACATCTTCTGCTGC
>TARA_R110002167_G_scaffold159573_6_pt1 | contig 21562 bp, 2 predicted proteins | sample TARA_R110002167 | Tara Oceans TARA_R110002167 (sample SAMEA4398238) | marine metagenome | biome: Polar Biome; feature: [MES] marine water layer (ENVO:01000295) within the mesopelagic zone...; material: water (ENVO:00002006), including particulate matter (ENVO:01000060) such as......
GTTCACTACCTAAAGCACAAAATGGATTAAATGAATTTTGTATGAATGCACCAATAATTAATTCAGGTGGAAAAGTTTTTGGTCAATGTACGAATAGAGATTATGACTCTAAACATGATTTTCAACTTGGTGCAGCAATGTCAGTTGGTAAATTAAATGATGAGTTTACTTCATCATTTAAAGGAACTGCAGGATATACTTTTAACCCTAGTGGTGGAACAGGTGGTTTTAAAGGATACCTTGGTGCAAACTATGGTAAACGTGCTACAGCACTTGGTGATAATAATGTTAACATGGACAATGTTTCATCTGGAGTTCTTTCTGGTGGATATACAGGAGAGATAGGTGGTAACTCATATAACTGGCAAACACCTACACAATATGAATTTGGAGCTTATGCAGATAAAGATTTAATAGGAGATAATGGTACTACTTTTGGTGGATATGGTCGTCTTGGTTTAGCAAATGCAAAAATAGGATATAATGCAAACACAGGACCACAGTTCTCTATTGGCCTTGGTTTACCTATCAAAAAACAAGGTGGAAGTAAAACATGCTCTACTTGCAACTCAGGAGAATTAGAGAAAGCACAGTTTGGTAAAGATAAGTCAGGATATAATCCCTTGACTAATCAATATAATCCAATAAACTTTAATACAAATATACAGCATTCACCAATTAGTATGGATATGTTTGAAGGACAATCAACACCCCCAGAAAAGACAGAACCATTTTTTAATTCACAAGAAAACATGTATGCAATGAATCAGTCTGTAAATAGATCAATGGATAGTTGGGATGCATTTAGCTCAGACATGAATAAAAGAATGCAAAATCCTTCACTACAAATGAATCAGATTGACACAAATCCATTAAATGTTACTGACTTTAGTAACCCAGAATTGGATAATCAGATGCAGATGAATCAAGACAGAATGGCATTTAAAACTGCTAGTGCAGATGGTAGAACAATTGGCAATACTATCATACCTACTAAAAAAGAAACAAGACAGAATCAAAAAGAATTTAGTAATCAACTAGATCAAACTGTTAAAGATGGTCCTTTTGGAGATGGTTATAAAGGAACAAAGAAAAACTTAAGAAGATTTGATAGATCTAATGAACTTGGGTTTGATGGTGACTTAGTTAAAATGGATGAGTATGATCAAAATGAAACAGAAGAAGGTATCAAAAGAAGTTTAAGGGAAGACCAACTTAATGAAGATAATAAAGATGCTAATCCATCTTTTGGAGATAAACTTTGGAATGAGAAAAACAGATTATTAGATAGTAATGTGGGACAAACGGCCATGAAGTTAAACGCAGCTGCAGTTAATATTGCTAAACCCCTTACATCAGTCCTACGTAAGAGAAGAGAAAAAGATCAATATGATACTCAGATGAACAATGCATATCTATCAGATAATATGTTTGCAAGTAGAGATGCAGATCTTTCAGGATCTAAAGGAGACTATGATGTAAATAGTGGAATATTTAGAGCAGAAGATAAAATAACAACAAGACAAGGTAAGTATGGTGCTGAGATTTCTAATTATCTTACCTTTGCAAAAAATGGAGGATCATTTTTTAATGATGGTGGAGAAGCTGAGATAGATGCTAATATGTATAAAGAATTAATTGCTGCTGGTGCAGAATTAGAAATATTATAATTATGAAAGTGAACATAAAAAAATTACCAAAAGGATATTCTGTGGTAAATGGAAAGATAGTTAACACAATGGCAATGGGTGGTTCATCTACTGGAGACCAGAGAAATTTTGGTTTAGTTACAACACCACCATTACCATCATCAGGATTTGATTCTACACAATCAGATGGTATGTCTGGTAGAATTGCGTCATCTCTTCCAGGAGTTCCTAGAGATCAAGCAAATTTAGAAGCAGAGAAAGGTGAGACAGTTCTTACTGATATGAATAATGATGGTAATTTTGAACTATATAGTATAGGAGGGAATAGACATCATAGTGGAGGTACTCCATTAAATCTACCACCTCAATCATTTATATATTCTGATACTTCTAAAATGAAGTTAGATAAATATGAATTATCTGAAATGGGTATTACATCAAAAAAGAAACTCACACCAGCAAAAGTTTCTAGAGGATATGAATTAAATAAGTTTATTGGTATACTAGATGATGAACACTCAGATAATATTACTATTGATACAGCTGAGTATATGTTAAATAAAAATAAAAAATCTCTATCTCAATTAGCATTCTTACAAGAAGCTAAGAAACAATTTGAAGATGGTGTACCATTAGCATCATATGCTTACTTAACTGAAAAGGGTATGGATCCATTACAGTTCTCTCAACAAGTTGAACAAATTAGTGCACAAGAAGCTGAACAAAAAATGATGATGCAACTTCCATATGAGCAGAGATTAGAAATGATGATGGCTAAGGAACAAGCACAACAGCAGCAAGCTGCAATGCAGCAACAACAAATGATGGCTCAACAACAACAACAAATGGGTGCTCCACAAGGTGGACAACAAGGGGGTCCTATGCATCAAATGCCAGATGGTTCAATGATGCCCGGTCAATCACATGGTCAAGAACCACAAGGAATGCCACCTCAAGGAATGATGCCACCTCAACCTCCTATGCAACAACCTATGGCTATGGGTAAACGAGGAGGTCAAATGTCTAATTTATATAAGGCTCAGTTTGGAATGGACTTTATGAATCCTCCAGCTGCAGTACAAGATAATACATATGTACATCCATCAAATTACATGATACCATCAAGTAATGAAGTTAGTAATTATGATCAAGTAGGGATGTTAGAAGATAAATATTTAAGTGAGGACACTAAGCTTTTACATTTACAACCTGAAACTATAATGGCAAATTATGTAAAGGATACAGAAGCAAACTTACGAACTTTTCAAAATCAACAACAATTTAACTTAAATTCATATGGTCAATCATATCAGTCTGGTCAAAACCCTGATGGATTTTCTGATGGTAGGAATCAGTTTGACCCAGAAATGGTTGATTTCTGGGAAGATCATATTAAGAATGGAGGAACACCCCCAAGTAATCCTTCTATAGAATATACAGAGGCATATAAAAGAGTTTATCCTGGTCAAGTTCCAGAGGAAGTAGGGAATGTGGATGCAGATCCAAGTGAGGGAAATGATCCATATAGCACTTCATACTTTGCTCCACCTAACAACAATGAAGAAATAAATAATCAAGGTCAAAATATAACATTTGCAAAAGGTATAAATACAAATCCAATAAATACTGGAGATAATTCTGAAGGATATGACGCAAGTGGTTCACCATTAAACTATAGTAATACTGATAATCCATATTATGTTGGTGCAGATTGGCAAAAAAAGAATGGAGGAGGATTACCAAAAGCTCAATATAATGTTAGTGATAATGTATTTAATCAGAATCCAATTGTACATGCATCAGAAAGTACAGGTGTTTATACACCTCCTGAAGTAGATATAGTTCCATTTGAAGAAAACTATGTGGCTGGACAAAAATATAATAATTTAATAAGCAAGTATAATCCAGAAGGTGTTTATATGAATTTACCTACAACATATGATCCTGGAACAATTGATCAAGATGCTCATACTAAACAAATGAAATCAATGGCAATGAGAAATCCTATAGCAAGTATTGGTGTAGGATTAGGTGCTGCATATGATTCATTGTTTGGTAGTAAGTACGGAGGATCTTTACCTAAAGCTCAAAATGGAAATTTACCCTTAACACCAGAAGAACAAATACTAATGAATCTTAGAGATGCAGAAGCTTCTAGGTTGACAAATGCAAATAATATTAGTAACCAAAATACTAACTACACTGAAACGTCTAATCCTTCTCCACGTCAAAATAGTATTTATCCAAACTTTAATATTAAACCTAATCAGCATACAAATCTTTTTTCTAATTCACCTTATGTGCGACCTAACCCTAAGTTTGGTCCTGGATTTGAATATGGAGGATCTTTACCTAAAGCTCAATATGGACTTAAGGATACTGGTGAATTAGCAGAAGAAGAATTTACAATTAATGCAGGTAATACAACAAGACCAGATATTTCAACATCAGTTAGAAATTTTAACTCTGAAGAAGATATGTTTTATCATAATGCTACTGGATTTGATGATGTAAATGTACAAAAATATACTGGAATGAATTTTGGTTTAAATCCAATTGCTGCAGCAACCGGAGTGCCATTTGGATTCAGTAGTGGAACAGACAGGCCTGTAGTTGATAGGTCAAATAATCTTGCAAACTTTGATTTATCTACAGGTATTAATGTTGGATCTACAGAAGAGGGTGATAGAACTAGAGCATATGCAGAAGGTAGAGGAGGTCTAGGATGGGGTATGGGTAATAACTGGTCTAGAACATTTCCTAACAGTGCTAGTAATACTAGTATGAAATCAAACGCAGTACATTATTTAAATCCATATTTAAGTGGTAATGCTGGATTAGATTTTGGATTAGGTAACAATGAATCAATTGGTTTAGAAGGAACATTAAATACAAGTCTTAGTCCTTATGGAAAAGGGCTTGGTGCAAATGTCAATTTCAAAAAAGGTAATTTTGGAGTTAATGCTGGTGTAGATAATATATTTAACAATCCTCAAACAACATTTGGTGCATCATATTCATTTGATCAAGGTGGTGAATTATCAATGGCTAAAAGAGGAAAAGAGATTAACTATAATGGAGAGACGTATAATGAGAAAGAAATGAAACGTCTAAAGAATAGTAAAGATCCAGCTCAAGTATTATTGTATAGAGAAATAATGAATGGTGGTCCAATTAAAGCTAAACCAACAATAGATGATGTACCTGAAAGACAAAATACTGAGGGTACAAGTTCAGAGACAACAAGAATAGGTGGATCAGAGGATTGGGCAACAAATTATTTATCAGATGAACCTGGAGCACAAGAATATAGAGATGGAAGATATGAAGCATATGTAGCAAGAAGAGGAACTTTATCTAAAAAGAAACAGAAAGAGGAACCTGTACTTGGTCCACAAGAGTATCATAATGCTTATGCACAATTTCAAGAACAAAATGCTTACTTTGAAAAAAACTTATCTCAAGAAGAAAGAAATACAGAAATATGGGATAATGGAACAAATGATCAATATATAAAAAGTCTAGAAGGATCAGGAATGTCTCCACTACTGCCTGAGTTTATTAGTCATGTACAATCAGGATACATTGGTGGTGAAGCTTTAAAAATGATGAATCCAGATGATGATATTACTACATATATACAAAGCGGGTTAGATGATCAAACAGTATTTGGAAAGGCTATATCACCTGAAGATGGAATGTATGGTAATACAACTAATGATGAAAGAGAAAGCACTACTGTAATAGAAAATACACCAGGTGAAGATTGTACAAATGCTGCAGAAATGTCAACTGCGTGTGATGAAGCAGGAGGTACTTGGACACCATGGGATCCAGAAACAAAAACAGGATGTGAGTGTAGTGAAAAAATTATTCCACCACCACCTATTAAACCACCTGAAACACCTGATGCAGAATTTTGGTTACAAGATAAAATGGGTATTGCAAATGCTATGGACAATAAGATGAGTTTAAAAAAACATTATCCTTGGGCTCCAGAATATAATTTAATGCAAATTGACCCTGTATTTAAAGATCCTACAAGAGAGATTGCAGCTATTGGAGAACAAGCGGTTATTGCTGCAGATACAGCATCTTCATTTGCAGGTCCACAAAGAGCAGCTGCAGTACAAGCTAAAGCACAAGGTGTTGCTGGAAAACAAATTGCAGATGCAATTAATAAAGTTCAGTCAGACAATGTTAATATAGCAAATACTACAAATGTTAAAAATGCTGAATTAGAATATAAGACACAAGTATTAAATAATGATTCAAGTAAAACACTTTATGATAATACTATGTTAACTGAGCAGAATTATGATAATGCTTTAAGAGAATCTAATGCAGCTATTACAAAGCAATTACAAAATGCTTATACTAATAGAGCAAATACTTCTAATTTAAATAGTATTTATCCTAACTTTAATATTGACCCAACAACAGGTGGTATGATTGACATCACTAATCCTAAAGCATTTTATGCACAAGATAATTATGTTGATCCTGTAAGTGCTAGAGATCAATATGCTAAAGATTATAATTATCTTATTGATAAAGGTGTGGATCCAAAGAAGATACCTGTATACACTCCTCCAAATAATAAGAATAGAAAAACAAATGCTCAAAACAATGAACAAGTTATAACAGGAGGATACCAACAGGATGGAACTTCAACTGGTAAGTTTGGTAGAGAAACAAGAAACAATAGATTACTCAAGAAAGGTAGAGCACTAAGAAACTGGTTCTCACCACTAAGAGGAAATTAAACTTTAAAAGTGTATTGAAATGAGACTAACAAACTATAAAAATTTATTATCTTTGTAATATGGCAACTTATTTAAAAGGCGTAAAAGATTACGTACCACAACTAGAAGCATTTAAACCAGACTATAAATTTTTATCTGATGTATTGTCAGTTAGACAAGATAGATATGATAGTAATTATAAGACTATAAATGATTTATACAGCAAGGTTGTATATGCTGATATGTCTAGAGAAGACAACAATACTGAAAGAGATATGTATGCTAATCAGTTAAGCAATGGAATAAAACAAGTTTCAGGAATGGATCTTTCATTAGCTCAAAATGTTGATGTTGCTAAAGGTTTATTTAAACCATTTTTTGAGAATAAAGCATTAGTAAAAGATATGACTTTTACAAAAATGTATAAGCAAGAAATGCAAAATGCCAATAGAATGATGAAGTCTTCTGATGAAAAACAAAGAGATAGGTATTGGGGAGATGGAGTAGAAGATCTTCAATGGCAAATGGATAAGTTTAAATCTGAAGATGCTGATGCTGCTCTAGGACAAGGAATGCCTAACTATACTGAAAATCCTAATTTATATGAAAGATCATTTGAAGCATTAAAGGATAGTGGTTTATCTATTAAACAAACTACACTAGAAGGTGATTGGATAATAACAACACAAAATGGTACTGCCTTAACTAGACAAGTAACAGGCTATGAAAGAGAAGTTGTTGGAAAAAGTCAAGATGGTAAACCAATTTATGGAGATAAGTTTAAGAAAGATGAATCAGGTAATCATATTCCTATTTATAAAAATCCTGCAGCAGAATATTTAAGAGAGACTGTTATGAGAGACCCTATTGTAGTTAATGGGTATAGAGTACAGGCAAGAAACAAAGCAAGAAATTTTGCTAATGATCCTGAAAACATTCAAAAGTATGGTAGTGTTGATGCAGCAAACCAATGGTGGGCAAATGATCAGTTAAAAACTCAAACTAATAAAGATATGGAAAGCTTGGCAGAACAGAATACTGCTATTACTTCACAAGAAAACGCTGTATCAAATTGGGAAACATTTAAAAAGCAAAATAATATAATTCCTGGAACAGCAGAGGATGAGGTTTATCTGAAAAAAATGTTAGCTTTAAAATTATCAAAACAAACAAGAGAACTTACAACAGAAAGAATTAAAGAAGCTAAAGCTCCTGCCTCAGATGTAAATCAATTAATGAATAAAGCTTATAGTCAATACATGGCTAGTGTAATGGGACCATTAATGAGTAAGGCTGCAATTGCATATAGTCAAGTAGATGCTGAACAAACATTTGAAGCTAATCCATTTAAAAAAATGGAGCATCAGCATACGTATGATATGAATAAGATGGCTATTCAGAATTCATATGATATGAATAAACTTCACGCTAAGGCTAAGTATGATATGGCACTAGTAGACTATAAAAATCAATTTGAATCTTCAGAAGGTGGTGGAGCTGGTATTGGTGGTATAGGTGGAATGAGGAGTACTGAGACAAATGCTAATATCACAGGTAGTAAACTTGATATGAATACGTTTACATATAATAATGAACGTCTTATGGCTTTTGGAGATAAGATACATGATAATAAAGCCATGTGGGTTTCTGATATGATTACAGATTTACCTGGTAGTTTTCAAGATGTAGATTGGTTAAGTCAATCAGGTAGTGAAATGACATATAATATTGTTAATCCTGAAACAAAAGAGGTAACAAAAAAAACAGCATCAATATCAGTTGCATTTGCTGATCTTAAAAAACCTGAGAATGTAGCAGAGTTTACTAGAATATATAATAATGCAAGACAGAAGTTTGAAGCTGTAACTACAACTGAAAGTGGTGCTAGAGTTTATACTGATATACCTTCTTTAGGCATTGATGGGAACACAGCTATAAAATTACAGACAGGATACAATCAAACATACTCATCAGAAGTACAATATAATGCCACTGTAAAAGAAATGCATGAACAATATGCTCAAGTATATAAATGGGCATTACAATCTGAACAAACTAGTGTAGCTTCTGATGTACCACTTCCTTTACTTACAGAGAAACAAATACAAATGGCTAAAGATGGTTTATGGTCACCTGATGGTAACTCTGTTTCTATAATGGATAGTGATGGTGAATCAAGTGAAATGAGTAATCTACACCAATATAGTCAATTTGATAATACCAAAAGAAGAATGTTAGGAAAAGATGAATACATTGAAATGTATGTTAATGTAATGAGACTTCCTGAGTTTCAAAGAGAGCAATTACTTAATAATGGTGCTAGTGGTAGCAGAGATAGTTTTCCTTTCTTAAGCACGGATAATTATATGGTTGATACAGAAACCTCAGCTGAAAATTTTTGGAGTTGGACACCAAATTATTCTGGTTCAGGATCTATTAAAGATGGTACTAGAAATAATTCTGGAAACACATGGAAGTTTAATGAAGAAAAAGCAAGAGAATGGGCTGCTGAAGCTTATGATGGAAGTGACAGTAAAGATGATAATGGTAATTGGGAGGAAGGTGATGATGGTATATTAGGAGCTATGGATGCAATCATGAAAGATCCTGATTCAGGTGGTGAAAATGGTTTACCTGGATTTAATGTAAATTCTTATATGCTGGGTCAAGATTATGAAGGAGTGGGTCAAACAGGATATAGAACATATTCTACAACTTATGATCACTTTAATAAATCTACCCTAGCATTAGATCAATTAAATAGTATATGGGAGTCAACATCAAATGCACCATCCAATACAGTAATATATGGAATTGGTGATGATAGATCAGGTGAAAATTTTGAAAACATAACTGCTGAAGAAAGTGCTAAGGCAGAAAAGATTTATAATCTGATGATTAATGACTTGAATACTCAGTATGGTAAAAATAATGATAGAGCAAAGCGTCCTGTTATTACTACATCATATGTTGAAAAAATGGCAGGTCCTGATTCTGAAATAGATTATGCAGGACATACTCTAACTCCAGGACCTGATTATGGTGGAAAATATAAAGCTGTATTTGGTGATACAGACGAGGGTAAAATTCAATTTCAAACATTTATGGAACAAGGTATAACAATTGCTATACCACAAGATATGGATAATAACCCATACAAATCAGTCAACCAGGTTATGTCTGCTACAGATATGATTATACAGCAAGATAATGAATTTAAAAGTGAAATTGTAAATGGAGGTTCATACAGTATATATAAAGGAAATGGTGGTCAATATATAAGACAAATGACAACATACGGTTTTAATGCTAATACAGGTAACATAGAACCTGATCCTGTATATGCAGAACCTTTAATTATAGACAAGGCTTCATTAGATCAATTAGTAATTACTACAGATTCTTATTTAGCTCAAATGTTACAAAAAAATATTGCAGCACAGACTAACTGGAAAAAAACACAAACCAAATAAATATCTTTAGCATGGCAGATGATTTAAATATCACGGGGGAAGAAGTCAATATAGAAGCATCTGCTCCTGTAGATGTAGTTAATAATTCAGAAGATGTTACTTCTGGAATTAATAATTCTATTGCACCTGTACCTACACAGGATATAGAAATTTCAAATGAAACAAACCTTCCAAATGAAGTTAATTTTGAACAACCATATCCTGATACTGATTTTGATGTAGAAACATTTAATAGTGCTATTACTTTTGCTACAGAAGGAATGCCTAATATGGAAATCAATCAACCATTTAAAGATATGATTGATAGAGCTGCTGTAGATTTAGATAAATATCCTGCTTCTATTGCACCTAATAATGATATAAATAGTATTTATCCAGGAAGATCTGGATCAAGCTATGATCCGTTTAGACAGTCATCAGGAATTCCTGACTTTAATACTTCTAACGGTAGAAGAGCAATAATGTCTCAATCACAGGATATTGTAGCTAAACAATTTCCTAATCAAACTCCTGGATATAAAGATCCTTATCACTATGGTGCAAAGAGATATGAAATGGATAGGTATTACCGTCATCCAAGATTTGCTGATTTAGGATTTCATCCTTTTGCAAACAATGAAGAGTATTTCCAAAAAAACTCAAGCAAATGGGATAACTTTACAAGGACAAGAGGTCAATGGTCAGCTATGTATGGTCCTGCCTTTACATCAGGATGGAGATCACTTGGAGATATGTTTACTGGTGATACATTTAGTTCTGATTTAATTGGTGCACAAGCTATGGATGATGCTATGAGAATAGGTAGATCAGGAAGTGGTGGAGCAAGAGGATTTGTTAATGATTTATTTCTTAATAGTTCTTATACAGTTGGTATTATATCAAGTATAGCTTTAGAGGAATTAGCTTTATTTGGTGCAGCTGCTGTACAAGGAGGAATGAATCCAGCTGCTGATGCATTACTTGTTGGTAGAACAGCTCAAAATGTTGGTAGACTAGGTAGTTTGTTTAAATTAAAAACATATACATCAGCTGGTAAAAACATGATGCAAAGATTAAAACAAATTAATACTGCAAAAAGATTTTGGGCTGCATCAAGAACAAGTGCAAGAGCATTAGGTAACGGTATGAAGAGCTTTTTAACACCTGAGCTTTTATATCAGATGAATAAAGTTAAGGCTGCTGCAAAGGCTGGAGACAATATGACTCAGATGGCTAAAGGTGCTGCATATTTTGGTGGGTTCTATAGAGATATAAGAGCTGTTAATGCTGCCTGGTCAGAATCAAAAATGGAAGCAGGATTGATAGAGCTTGAAGAAAGAGATCAGCATTATATGGACATTAAACGTTTTAAGAATGGTGTAGATCCAAGTATGGAGGAAATGGAAATGATTGCTGGTCTTGCAAAAGGTTCTGCATTAAAAACTCAATTTATTAATATGCCTTTAATATATCTTAGTAATAAGATTGTATTAGACGGTGCATTAAGAGGATTTAAACCTTTAGGTAGGATAATGGATGAAAGTTTATCTGGACCTATGGGTAGGATATTAAGAAATCCTAAAAGTGTTAAGAGTCATTTCTATGATATTGGAGGAGGAAGTACTATAATGAATGCACTTGGTTTAGATATATTTAGAAAAATGATTAAAGTTGGAGTGAAGGGTAGCTTTAAACATTTAGGTGCAACTGGTTTAAGATACAGTACAGCCAATGTTGCAGAAGGACTTCAAGAACTTGGACAAGAAGCAACTGCATCTGGAGTTAAGGCTTATTATAAAGGAATATATGAACAAGATTTAAGTACTGCTATGGATGTTCAATTGGCTGAAATGGTAGATTCATATCAGTCAGGAGAAGATAATATGTTTGGTAATTTCAAAAATGTTGATAAAATGAATAAGGCTACATCCATAATGGAGGCTGCTGGTAAGGGTGTTGGCTCACAAATGAGTGGTCAAGGTATGCACACATTCATGTCAGGATTCTTAATGGGGGGGATGGTTCAAGGACCACAAAAAGTTTTATTTGAAACAATGCCTAATATCATGAGAGGTGTTAGGGATAAGGTTACAGGCAGTACTGAAATGGAAGACTATAGAGCTCAAAGTGAAAAATTCATAACAAATACTGTTGAAACATTAAATAAAGTATATCAAGATCCTAATCTTTACTTTGATCCAAAGAGAATAAATTTACTTACACAAAAAGAATTGAACTCAAGAATGATGGGTTCATCTTATGCAGATAATATATTAGAATATATGAATGATAAAGATCATGCAATATTTTCTTCAATATATACAGTTATGCAATCTGGACAACTTGGTGCATTTAGAGAGCAAGTAGAATCATTTACAACAATGGATAATCAAACTATAAAAGAAGCATTTTCTGATATAGCATCTACTCCACAAAAATTAAGATCACGTGCTCAGGCTATGTTAGATAAAATGAATGATATGGAAAAAACATATGAATCATTAAAAGATGAATATGTAAATCCATTTGATTCAAAGAAATATAAAAAGGGAACAAGGAAACATCAAGAGGAAACACTAAGACAGATTGCATATGATCATGCAAAGATGATGTTAATGTTTAGTAGAGATACATTTGAGCAATCATTAAAAAGATCTAATGAGATATATGAGTCTCTTGCTTCAGATCCTGTGCTTGCATCTATTTCTTCAGGAGACATAGCTGCACTAACAAGCTTAAAGGGATTGCTTAGTGAACTAGATTTATTAAAAGGAGATATAAAAGTTGAAACAGATCCAAAAAGAAAAAAGAATAAAGAACAGAAATTAAAACTCTTACAGGATTACTTTGATATTTTTACTGAAAAAGAAAATCAAACTTCTAGAGGAGGTCTTGTTATGTATGATAATGATGGTAAAATTACTAATGAAGGTGGGAATTTTGATAGAAGAAAAATTGGAAAACTTAAACCTGCATTTGTAAAGTATTTAAAATTTTTAGCAGAACAAAATGATGATTATGTTATTACTTCTAAGGTAGATGAAACACTTAAGAAGATTGTAGACTTTGGATTTTTAAAAGGCAGATCACAAGATTACTTTAAAGCAATGGAGAATCTTATGAATCCAGATAATATGGTTGAACTTGCAGAAAGAATGTCTTTAGTAATGAAAGGTGTTTGGGAAGACCACAAAAATAAAAATAATCAACTATTAAGATTAAAAAAGTATGTTGATCAACAAGAACGTATTGAGTTTTTAAAAGCCTTATCAGATAAAGGAATACAACCAGATGCTGAACAAACTAAGAAGTTTTTAGAAGATGGAACAATTCCTAATTCATACTTTGATAATGAAGGAGTTATAACTCCAGCTAGTGATCCAGCAGGTTGGCAAGCTATAGAATCACTTCAGAAAAATCTAAGACAGATGCAGGGTGATAGAGAGGCTGAGTTAAAACAAGATGAAAAAGCACCAACAGAATTAGAGCCTTTAGATGAAAATCCACAGGGAGGTGACATTCTTATACCTTCAGATGATGAGGATGACCCTGTAGCTAAAATGGAAAAACAAGCTGCAAGAATAGCAGCACTACAAGCTTTTTTAGATACAGACACTAATACTTCTAAATTATTAAAAGATAAGTATGACGAGTATAAAGAAGAGTGGGCTCTTAGCGGTTTGGGTACACTTAGTACTTATCCACAATGGATAAGAAGTTCAGAGGGTGGTGCAGGTATTCTTAGGTCAAGATATGAAATGTCTAAGATGTATGAAACAGAATCAACTTCTATTAAAGATGAAAAAACATTTGAAGAATGGATTGATACTAATTCAAAAAATCCTTTACTAGTTGGTAGTAATGGGTTATTAACAAAGAATGGTGTTACACATTCTGATGTATCAATTAATAAATCAAAAGAAGTTATTAAGGAAGACAAGTTTGATAGTAATGAAAAGATATTAAACCCAACTGCGGAATCAGGAGTGTTTGTTGTTGAAACTACCATCACTGAAAAAGATGGTACTAAAACAAAATACTACACTGTAGTAGATAAAGATAACGTTAATGCTGCAACTAAATATGCTGCGTTAGACCCAAAAGGAAAAAGTATAAAAAAATCTTTTTCTAATAAAACAGATGCTCTTAATGCAGCTAAGTTTATAGAGAGAAATCTTCCCAAGAAATCTACATTTAATTTTTCTACTGGCACAAATGGTAAACCATTATCATTCACTACAGGTGATATTGTTGTTGATTCAAATGGTAAGAAGTGGATGGTTAGAAGTACATCAGGAATGATAAAAAATAATAACAATCTTTATTTAGTTCCAGTAGACAAGAAGAATGCAAAGAAAGGTGATGATAGTAGAATATATAGAACTGAAGCACAATGGAAAGAAGAGGGTTGGAAAAAAGCTTTAGTAGAAAAAGCAGATTTACAAGCTGATAATATTACTAGGTTGCACATGTTAGAGCCTATTAAGTTTTATCCTTTTCAAGGTAAAAAAGTAAAACCAGGATTTAAACTTCATGAACGAGGAAAGGAAGATAACAGAACTGAGGAAGAAGCTAAAGATGATTGGCAAGAGTTTTTAAGAGATCTTACTCCTATGGAGATGCTTAACTTAAGGGTTGTTTTAGAAAAGAACCCTGAGTATATTAAAGTTCAGGAAGAAATAAAGACAAAAACTTTTAGAACTTATAGAACAAACCCTGGATACAAAAATAATCCAGACCTAGCTACTGGAGCAAATGAATATGAAGTTACATTAATGCTTGGTAATAAACCTGTTGGTAAGTTAGTTGGTATGGGTGCTACAATACTTAGAGACATTGATGGATCTGTAATCAATGGGCAAAATATAACACAAAAACAAGCAGAAAGATTATTTATTACAAGGAATGATAAAAGTGCTGCTGCTACACTTAGAAAAAGATATGCTTATGCAGATCTAATAGATAAGGATTTTAAAGCTAAATTAGGAAAGAATTCAACAGGTACTTTTAATCTTACTGATTTTCCTAATATTAAGTTTATGATTAGTAATGATTTGTCTGCATTTACAAACTCTAAGGGTGAAAACTATTCTACACCGTGGGAAGATTTATACCATAAGACTATAAATGGTAATGTATTTATATATGACATGCGTACTGTGTATGATAAGGAAGGGAATCCTTCTGTTCAAACTGAACTAATAACAGATATTGACACTACAACTCCTGAAGGTGAGTCTAGAGAGGCTGGAACACAATTTGAAATAAATCAAGCTTTAAATACATATGTTAAAAAAGGAAAAGAAGTAAAGTCTATTGAGGGATTGAAGATGGGGAGATATGTTGCTGCCATAAAACTACCTAATGGAACTATAACTTTTGTTGAATTAAAGTCAGATAAACTTGAGACTCAACAATTAAATGATATTTTATTTGGATCAGAAGGTATTTTAAATCAAATGCAAAAAACATCAGATGAAAACTTTAAGGATGGGAAGCTAAAGGTTAAGACTGATAGTTATGATCCTTCACAGTTTAATGATGAATACAATAAAGATTTTGAACGTAAGTTTTATGTATCATTAAATCCTGGTGAATATTTAAATATAGGTGTTACACAGTATGGTAAACTATCTGTTTATTATACAAACAGAAAAAATGGTCAAAATTATAAAATGACATTGTCAAAAGAGATAATGGAAGGCGTAACTGATATTAATGGTTTTATTCAAACAATTAATGCTAACTGGAAAGCAGATCAAAAGGCAGAATCAGTTAAGGCAAAAAAGAATAAGTCTGAACATAAAGAAATAAAATTAGAACTAACAGAAGATAAGTTTGTTAATAATATTCCAAAAGTAATAACAAGTCCAGAGTCTCTTGTTGGTGTTGTATCAGCTAGAATTGCTCCAGAGATTAGAACAAACATACAAGCACAGTTTGTTTATACTGACTCAGCTGCTTTACAGGCAGCTACATCCTCAACAGTAAACAGAGTTGAAGCAACAGAAGATGTAGAGGTATCTGAAGAAATTTCTCCAGAATCTCAAGAGTTGACTAATGAAATATTTGAAGAGCTTCTTAATTTAGAATTTGATATTATTCCAGAAGGTATTTTAAACCGTATAAGAGAGAAGATAATAAATGGTGAAGAACTTACAGAGCAAGATCTAATAGTTGTTGAAGCATACAATGCAAAAGATATAGGACCTCTTGTTGAACAAAGTGATATTTCTAGTTCAGAAGCTGCTTTAAAAAAGAAGACAGTACAAACAAAAACAAAAAAAGAGAGAGAGAGAGATGGAGATAACATAGAAATAGAAAGAAATGCAGAGATAGATGAATATTATACTACAGAAGAAGAAGGAGCAATGGTTGCAAACCCAGAGTATGGGCCTGTAGCTGAACAGATTGGACAGTCCTGGTTAATGCAAAAAGATAAAGCACTTGCTTTAAAATATTATGAAAGATTGATGGAATTAGATATGACTCATCAAGAACGTCATGATAAAATGTTGGCATGGATGGAGAAGAAGAACTTTAACATGAGAAAACCTCTTCAATATATTGAAAATGAAATAGATAGAATTAATGCAAAGTATGATGCAAAGATAAAAAAACTAGAGGAAACTGTTACTGATTCTAATTTACAAGCTGAATCTAATAATGAGACAATTATAGCAGAGATAAACCGTAAGGAGAAAGAACTTAAAGAGGCAAAAAAATCTTTTGCTTTTGAAATGAGAAAAGAATTAGAAGGTAAGGGTATAACAAAGTCAGACTTAAATAAAAGAATAAGACTAGCAAGACGTGATGACCAGATACTTAAAGACTTACAATCTGGCATTGATAAATTAAGAAATAGTTTAGGTTATAAAATTGTTGATAATTTTGATGGGCAAGATGTTGAAGATATAGATGTGTTTACTTCATGGGCAATAGATAATTTACCTAGCTTTATACAAATAGAAGATATAGAAGATCTTGGTAGAAGATTAAAGAATAATGGTATTACAGTTGGTGCATTTGCACTAGAACTTAGTAAGTTAACTGGTGGGATGAATCTTGTTGGAAAAATTTATACTAGTAAGTTAAACCCATTTAAATATCATGAAGCTTTTCATTCAGTATTTAGAATGTTACTTAATGAATCTGAGATAAAAAAATATTTAAAAATAGCTAAATATGAAAAACTTGCAGAACTTAAGAAGGAAGGTAAGACATTGGCACAAGCTTTATCTGAATTAAAGGAATTAAGTCCTGTATATCAAAAGATGGGAAGAAAGGAATTAGAAGACACACTGTATGAAGAGTATTTAGCAGATGAGTTTGAGAAGTTTAAGATGGATCCTAGATCTTCCAATACATCATCAGAAGTTAAAAGTATATTTACACGTATACTTGAGTGGATTAAGAATGTATTCTTAAGTTACTCTCCTAATGAATTAAACCTACTGTTTAATAAAATTGATACAGGTAAATATAAGTCTGTAGAAATAGCAAGTAATAGATTTACTACTTCAGATTTTGTTAACTCAGAAATATTAGATAATAAATCAGGTATAACTAATGTTGCCCTAAAGGCTATACCAATGTCAAGAGATTTTGTTTATAGACCAATTACTATTAATGGTGTTATTCAAGAGAAGGGAAAGAAAATTGAGATAATTAAATACTTTTCTCAACAAGAACAGAACGCTATGATAGGTACAGTTGGTGCTATGTACTTAACTAGAGTTAGAGATTTATCAGATCAAGAAGGTTTTACTGGTGAATATAATCCAGATGAATTACTTAAAGAAACTCTTGATGATTATATAGAGAGATATAATCCTGAAAGAGAAGATGATTTTTATTCTAAAAGAACAGACTTTCTTGATATAGAAGATGAGTTAACAATATTTTATGAAGGTCTAGATAACTCTTTTGATAATATTGCATCTGCAGTAAAGACATATTTAGAATTATTTGATGTTCAGGTTGAAGATCAATTAGAACAATTAGAAAAAGAGGACTTTACAGCAGAAGGAATTGTAAAGGCTGCTGATGCGTGGGATTCAGAAGCTAATCAATTAGGTGGATTTAAATCATTAAGTTCAGAGATAAGAAAGTTTATTGCTACAACTACAGTTAAAGCAACAGATAGATTTGGAGTGGAGTATGATCAGCCTGTTAATTATGTTGACGCATATAACGGGTTATTAAAATCACTTAAAAATACAACCAATCCTAAGAACATGATTGCTAAAATGGAATTGTTTGCCCAATCAAATGATAACACTGAAGCAGTAGTTGATAGAATATATGATGAAATAGGATTTGGTGCACTATCAAGTGAACAATTAGTATCAGGAGAGTATGATCTTAAAAATATTTCTAATCCTTTATTTTTCCAATCTATAATAAAAGGATTCACACAGTTTAGAATTGATTATATTTTTGCTGAAAATGATGCTGAAAAAGGAGTTACTAATTTGTATGCTGCAAATCATAAGGATGATGCACATACACAAACAGATAGTTGGTCACAATCTTATGGTACTAAGTTTGAAGAAATTTCAAAGAATAAAAGTGAAAGAGAAAAAATTAATACTTTCTTAGGTGGAGTAGGAAAAAGTTTAAATATGGGTGCTGAAGGATCAATATCAGACTCTGTTCTTCAAACTAGATCTGTTACTATTTCAATAAGAATGAATGAACTTTTAGGAATTAGATTAAGTCCAGAGTATATTAAGTATAGCATTGTATCAAGCTTAGAAAATTTAACACCTATGCAGGCAAGAATTAAAGATGCATTTGGTGAGGCTGAACCTTTTACTGCTGAAGATATTCAAGAGATTAAGTTTTCTATTAGCTCTCACAGTTATGTTGATGGTGTATATGGATCAAACTTATTTTTAAATATTGATGATGTCGTATCAGATAATGATGTACTAGAAGATAGTAGTAAAGTAGTTCCAAATGAATTAGGTGATGTTAAAAATAAACTCAAGAGAATGGCAAGAGGTAATGCTATATTTGATGAGTCTGTTGGTAATACAGTATTCTTAGATCCAAAGGGAAATTTAATATATGCACATCAACAACCAACAATGCACTTAGAAAAAGTTGCAGAGTTAAATAGTGAAGATGCAATAACTGCATTAAAAAATTCAGATGGATTTTTAGAGTCAAATTATTTACTTAACAATGAAAAGTTTAAAGCATTAGCTAGGCAAGGTAAGCTTAGAATCTCTAGGATAATAGGCTCAAAAATGGTTAGCCTAGATGTTGATGAAAATGGAAATTATAAATCTGGTAATGGGTTAGATTTAAATAAAAAACCAGGTGTATCTTTTGGTGAATCCTCTCCTGCAGAGTTTATAACTAATCTTGTCAATTCATATCTACTTGATTATAATGCTGCTACAGGTAAGGTTAAGACAACTAATTATAATACAACAGATGAGTTTGGTAATTCAATATCACAAGATTTTGCATCTGCTATAGTAGACATTAAGGTGATTGCTGAATCAAATACAGGAGACTTTATAGGTCTTCCTATTATTAAAGCTGTTGAGAAGACTGAAGGTGAAGTTAGAATAACTGATGAGTATATTAGTAGAATGCTTAATGAGGTTGAAACAGAGTATAATAAAATATCTAGAGAAGTAAATAAAACAGAAGGGTATACAGAAAAAACTTTAGATAACTACAATGACTTTAAGTCTATAAATGATATAAATGATGAAGACCCAACTAAACATAAGGGGGCTAAACTATTTAAAACAGGTGAGCTATTAACAAAAAGAACAACTAACGTTGTAGCTCTTAATAGAATAAACTTAAAACTTGGTGCTGCAGAATCTAAATCAATAAAAGGTACTACTACTATATTATTAAAAGCAGGAACATGGGGGTCTAAGGTTGGTATAACTGTAGGTATTCCAGTAACAATTGAAATTGATGGAACTGAATATACTGTAACCAATAGAGGAAACCAAAAGATCTCTGATAATAATCTTGACACAATAAAGAAAGAATTAGGTTCAGATATTTCAGATAGTAAATCTACTATTCATAAATACGAAGTTAAAAAGAATAATATCATTATTGGTTATACAAGAACAATGGACCAAATGAACTTCTTGTTGGGTAAACTAGATAAGAATATAATTGAAATAAAACCATCTACTGAAGTTAATGTGATGGCTAAGTCAGGAGAAGTTGAAAGAGTTAAAACTGATGATACTGCAAAAAGATTATTAGAAGATTCTGCAAGAGGTGGTTTAACATTTTCTGAGGCTTTAAAAAATATAAAAGATTTTGGTATATCCATAGAAGATCTTATAAGAGAAAGGTTAACTGAAGAGTTCAATGAGTTTGATATAATATTAAATAACATTAGAGCTAAAGGTAAGATTGATAAACAGATTACCTCTGAACTTAAAACATCTAAAAATAAAACAACAGCAGAGACAAAAAAATCAATGGGTTTATTTAATTTATTACCTAATGAAGCTGATCATAACTTAATGCAATGGTTTCTTAATGATATGCTTAACACCATGTCTATTAATCAAATTCTTCTTGGAGATGTTTCTATGACAGTTAAAGATGCTGTTGATGAAGTTAAGAGAGCTAAAATGCAAAATGCTGCTGGTCCAAGTGCTGAATCAGTTATATCTGCAGAAAAACATGGTGTAATGCATCCTGTTAAACATATTAGTACAGTTACATTTAGGGATTCATTATTCAAAAGAAAGTTTAGTAATAACTCAGGAACTGGAGATAAGACTGATGCCCAAATGTATATGACTACAAAAGCATTTAGGTATATGATGTTTGGATTTGGTAGTCTTAATTCAGCACAAGCATTGATATTAAATAAAATAGAAGCAGGTGAAGATATAAGTTGGGAAGAGTTTTTTGGAAATGCTAAACAAGGAACAGAAGGATTTAAAAAACTTAATGCTGTTTTGAATTCTAAGAAACTTGTATATGCTGATGGTAAAACATTTATAAAAATGTCTGCCATAGTTCTTACACCAGCATTAACAACAGATTCAGACGGGAATGCGTTACCAAATAGAGTTGCTCTTCATAATATGAGAGTTAAACTTGAAAGAATGGAAGATGAAGGTAATGAAACTATAGGTATAGCAGTTCCTGAATCAGCATCTAAAATGCTTAGAGCAAATGTTATTGAGAATTCAGATATGTTTAATAGCACATCTATTTCTCCTGAAAACATAACAGGACTTGATGCACGATGGATGAGATTACAACAAATAGTTCCATCAAATAAAATTGAAATTGTGGATCCTGGTCAAATCAAACAATTAATTACTAGTGAACAGTCTGATAATGTTGAAGTAATAATTGGTGGTAAGACAATGACAATTGGTGAAGTAAGAGAAGCATACAATAAAACTGTAGGTGATAGAGTAGAGCTTAAGTATTTAAATAAAAGAAACTTAATATTTAATTTTGCAAATTCACAAAATGAATTACAAAAAAGTATTGATATTGGTAGGGTAACAGTAGATTTACAAGCCTTCTTAGAATATGCAAAAGCAGGACTTGAATCTTCTCAGGCTAAATCACAGTTCTTAGAGCTGTTTGAGGTTGATGAAACCGGTTCACCTAAATATGATTTAAATAATCCTATTACTATACAAAAATTCCAAGAGTTATTTATGGGTTATTTTTCTAAGAATGTACTTAGAGAAAGACA
>TARA_R110002167_G_scaffold277396_1_pt1 | contig 21545 bp, 21 predicted proteins | sample TARA_R110002167 | Tara Oceans TARA_R110002167 (sample SAMEA4398238) | marine metagenome | biome: Polar Biome; feature: [MES] marine water layer (ENVO:01000295) within the mesopelagic zone...; material: water (ENVO:00002006), including particulate matter (ENVO:01000060) such...
AGGGTACCTATCGCAAAATGGATCGAAGCCATTATCAGTGCTTGCAACAGCGCCGAATACGCCGGATCGATAAATTGGGGCAGGAACGCCATATAGAAGATGATCGGTTTGGGATTAAGCAGGTTCGACAACAACCCTTCGCGTAACGAGCGTATGCCAGGCACAGCATTCTGCCCCTGGGGTGCGTCGATCTGAATAGCCCTGCGCTGCAGGGCGGACCTCAAACTCTGGACGCCCAGCCAGATCAGATACGCGGCACCAGCCAGTTTAAGCCCGGTGAAGAGTTCGGCAGAGCCAAGCAGAATCACCGACAAACCCGCCGCTGAGATACTGGCGTGGGCAAACAGTCCCATGCAGATACCCAGGCTGGTCAGGAGTCCGTCTCTGTTGCCACCGCGAGCCGCATTGCGCATCACCAGCAACGTATCCACCCCCGGCGTCATCGTTAGCGCCGTGATTGCCAGCAAGAAAGGTAACCATAAAAAGTGGTCGAACATCAGGTTTCAACTATCAAAAGGGGAGGACGCGCTAGTCTATACAAACAGCTCTAACAGATCATTGAGAAAACGTCGCCCGTGCGGTGTCGGTGTCAGCCACGAGGATTCCTGCTCGAGCAACCCCAATTGGCGAGCTCGATCGAGCTGCGGCTGAATCTGGATCAGAGCCAAACCGGTACGGGATTCAAACAATGACGCCTCTACGCCCTGATTGAGCCGCAACCCATTCATCATAAACTCCAATGCCAGGTCATCGCTGCTCAGGACCTGCACCTGACTCTGGCGGGGATGGGTCTGATAGGCTTTGGGCTGACGCTGCTTCCAGCGTCGGATAAGCTGCTGCTGCTTCAGATCCGTCAACTTGCCATGCGCGCCAGCGCCGATGCCGATGTAATCGCCAAAGCGCCAGTAATTGAGGTTATGCCGACACTGCTGCCCTGGGTGGCTGTAAGCGGATATTTCATACTGGGAAAATCCAGACCTATCGAGCAGCGCCTGGCCCTGATCCTGTATCGCCCAGAGCTGTTCATCTTCGGGCAAGCGTGGCGGTCGGCTGTGAAATTCGGTGTTGGGCTCGATGGTCAGCTGGTACCAGGAGAGATGCGAGGTAGCCAGCGCAATCCCCTGCTGCAGATCAGCCATAGCCATCTCTGCCGTCTGGCCTGGCAGGCCATGCATCAGATCAAGATTAATCCGCTCAAACCCCAGCCGGTTGGCGCTGTCGATCGCAGCTATCGCATCTCGACCACTGTGAATGCGTCCTAGTGATTCCAGACAACGATCATCAAAGCTCTGCACCCCCAGCGATAACCGATTGATACCCGCATCTCGAAAACCACCAAAACGGGCCTGCTCGAAGGTACCGGGGTTGGCCTCCAGAGTAATTTCTATATCAGCCGTAAAGGGAATTCGTTGTGCGATGGCAGGCAGCAACTGCTGGTAAAACTCAGCACTCATCAGGCTCGGAGTTCCACCGCCAATAAAAATCGATTGCAGCGACCGCCCCTGAACCCATGCCAATTCGCTATCCAGGTCCTCAAGTAGCGCATTGAGATACTCTGTTTCAGGCAACTCGCCCTGTTGCGTGTGCGAATTAAAATCGCAATAGGGGCATTTGCGCACACACCAAGGCACATGCACATACAGACTCAGCGGCGGCAATCGCAGTGGCAAGCTGATAATAGCCAAACAGATTATACCGAGCGCAGCTGCAGTCTGCGGACAAACTCCGCTACCGCCTGACCACGATGACTGAGCCTGTTCTTCTGCTCGGGTAACAGTTCGGCTGAACTGCACTGGCACTCTGGCACCCAAAATAGTGGATCATAGCCAAAGCCGTTGTCGCCTTGCGGCGCCTCAAGGATCCTTCCCTCCCAAGTGCCCTGGCAGATCAAAGGAGTGGGATCTTCGGGATGGCGCAGATAGACCAGCAGGCACTGGAAGCGTGCCCCGCGTTCGGCCTCCGGCACCCCGGACAGCAGCTCTAAAAGCTTGGCATTGTTGCGGGTATCGGTAGCACCAGCACCCGAAAAGCGGGCCGAATAGATCCCCGGTGCTCCCTTTAAAAAATCGACCTCCAGTCCAGAATCATCGGCCAATGCGGGCAGACCCGAGACTTGACTGACATGGCGCGCCTTGAGAATGGCATTCTCAACAAACGTCAGACCGGTTTCATCAACCTCGCCGACAGCAAAGGCGGACTGTGCCAAGACCTTAAAATCCAGACCCGCTAAGACCTGATTAAACTCTTGGAGCTTGCCAGCATTACCGCTGGCTAGAACGATCTGTTGCATCGATGATTACTTCTACAGTTTGCGACAAGACTAACGACGAACTAGTCGACATAAAAATGCTGCTTGAATGTCAGCAGGTATGCGGGGTTGTTCGGATCGGGCTGAACCTCCACCTCAAAATTCAAAATCTCGTCATTGGTAAAGCGGAATTCGCCGATGTAATACACCGCCTCGCCTTCGCGAACCTGATTAAAGACCAGCGCCTGGGTCTGCCCCACCAAATTGGTGATCGTACCTGTGACCAGCGCCGTAACCGGCACATTTTTAGTGCTGGCATCCAGCACCGCGATATTGAGCAGACCACGCACCTTACTCCGCTGAATCGAGTAGGTTTGGGCCACTTCTGGGGTTAAAAAGGTGCTATTGAAGGCACTGTAATGCACCTCATAGTGGTCGAAGGTTTTAAACTGCTCGGCCTGAGCCCGCATGGGAAGCAATGCCACCAGCAGCGTTAATACTAATAAATAGACGGTTCGGCGCATGATCGACTCCTTGATAATTGATCTGAGATTCCCTCGGAACCCTTATTTAGTCACATGGTAAATGGCTATCTCACCGAGCATATTGGGCCAAAGATTGGTGATCCAATGGCCTCGGTGCTGGCTATTTACCACGGTACGTTTGACAATATAGATGTTTTTTTGTAGGCAGAGTGCTTCAAAATCCTTAAAGGTACAGAAATGGATATTTGGAGTGTTGTACCAAGTATAGGGTAGAAATTTCGATACCGGCATCTCGCCTTTAAGCGCCAGATAAAAACGGGCTCGCCAGTGACCAAAATTAGGAAAGGTCACGATGGTTTCTTTACCGACCCGGAGCATCTCATCCAGAACCAAGTCGGGACGATCCACCGCCTGTAGTGCCTGGGTCATAATCACAACATCGAAGCTCTTATCCTGAAAGTTGGTCAGCCCCTTATCCAGATCCTGCTCAATAACATTGACCCCTTTATCGATACAACTGGAGATATCGTCGGGATTAATTTCCATTCCGTAACCATCCACCTGACGTTTGCGCTTAAGAAAGTCGAGTAGATCGCCACCGCCACAGCCCAGATCCAGCACCCGTGCCTTAGAACGGATCCAGGCTTGGATAATTTCTAAATCGGCGCGCATGTTGGTGCCTCCTGCGGAAGTTCCTGCAAACCAATCTCCTTGGCGATACGGTTCATATAGCGTCCAAACACATCCATATAGCGTGGTATCGGGATCAGAAACGCATCGTGACCGTGGGCCGATTCGATCTCGGCATAACTGACATTTTTGCCCGCAGCGATCAGCGCATCAACGACCTCCCGAGACCGTTCAGGGGCAAAGCGCCAATCGGTGGTAAAGGAGATCAACATAAACCCGCAGCGGGTCTGCTCAAGCGTAGCCACCAAGTCATGATCAAAATCGACGCTAGGATCAAAATAATCCAGGGCCTTGGTCATCAGCAGATAACTGTTGGCATCGAAAGCTTCAGAAAAACTTTCGCCCTGGTAACGCAGATAGCTCTCGACTTCGAAATCTGCTTCGTACTTAAAACTCAACTTGCCACTGCGCAACTCCCGACCAAACTTTTCTCGCATCGCATCGTCGGACAGGTAAGTGATATGGCCCAGCATTCGCGCCAGCATCAGACCCTGCTTGGGAATCGTGCCATGTTCCTTATAACGACCACCATGAAACTCAGGGTCTTTGCTGATCGCCTGACGGGCAACCTCATTAAAGGCGATATTCTGCGCGCTCAGTTTAGCGGCAGAGGCGATCATCAGACAGTGACGCAGCCGATCCGGATAGTCGATCGACCAGCGCAGCGCCTGCATCCCACCGAGACTGCCGCCCACGACAGCCGCCCACTGCTGGATGCCGAGACGATCTGCCAGACGCGCCTGACTCTGGACCCAATCCCGCACCGTCAAGATCGGAAAATCGGGACCGTACTCGCAGCCGGTCTCGGGATTGATACTCTGCGGGCCGGTACTGCCGTGACAACCACCTAAATTATTCAGCCCCACTACGAAAAACCGGTTGGTATCGATCACCTTACCCGGCCCCACCGCCGAATCCCACCAGCCCGGCTTGCGGTCATCCATGCTGTGGTAGCCGGCCAGATGATGATTGCCACTCAACGCATGGCAGATCAACACCGCATTACTGCAGTCGGCGTTGAGCGAGCCATAGGTTTCAATCACCAACTGATAGTGCGGCAAGGTTCGGCCGCTCCGCAGGCTGAGCGGCTGGTCAAACTGCAGTACTTGGGGCTGCACCAACCCGACGGAATCGGCAGCTATCTGTTCAGGCATGGGGGTATCCGATGGTCAAAAAGGCATCTCTCAACTGAGGTTGAGCAGCCGGATAATATCTGGAATTTTAGTCGGTTGCAGAATCCGTACACGTTTACTGCGGCCCTGCTCTCCACTCAAAATCTGCACATCCCGCTTCGCCACGCCAAAGGATTTAGCCAGAAACTTAATCAACTGAGCGTTGGCCCGGCCTTCGATCGGTGGCGCGCTGATACGGATCTTAACATCCTCGCCCAACAGCCCGACAATTTCGTCAGCGGAGGCTTTGGGTTGCAACCGGCAACTCAACAGCAGATCGCCATCGCGAAACTCGATAGCACTCACATTTTACCCCGTTTGCATCAGTGCAGTAGACGCTGCAGCTGCAACTGCACCACCTGAATCACCAGGAAGATCAGAATCGGTGACAGGTCCAAGCCGCCAATAGCCGGCACTACTCGACGTGCCAGTTTGAACAGCGGTTCTGTGAGCTGGCTGATCAACTGGGGGGCTGGATGAAAGCTGTTCGGCGCGACCCAGCTAATCACCACCGAGGCGATCACCGCATAGAAATAGATATCCAGCAGCATGCTCAGCAGGCTGATAAAGGCCACCAGGGTTACGCTGAGCGGACCCACAGTCCGATCATTGATTAGCAACAATAACACCAGGGTCGCCAACTTGATCACAAACGCCAGCACCAGGGCCGAGAAATCATGTCCGGCAATCTTTGGAATCAGCCGTTGAAAAGGCGCCAGGGGTGCTTTGGTAAACTTGGCTACCGCCTGTGAGATCGGGTTGTAAAAATCCGCATGGGCTAATTGAAGTAAGAATCGTAACGCCACTAGCAGCGCAAAACTCTCGCCAAGGGTACGAATAATCAGGGTTACAGTTTCAGCGCCCATCAATCTGTCTCTTTGCTAGAGCCATCTGCGATGGCTCTGGGTTAATCACTGACATCAGTGGATTTTATGATAGAGGCCAAGTCGTTTCATTGCCAGCATTGACCGCCTTACCGAACCAGACTTAAGCATCTCCGAGCTCTGCCGCCATCACCCGTCCTCTATCAGCACAAGCCGCCATCGCCTCCGCCACCAATTCGGCTAAACCGCCCTGCTGAAATCGCAGTACCGCCTGTTCGGTGGTGCCGTTAGGTGAGGTCACCCGGCGGCGCAACTCAGCAGGCTCAGCATCACTAGCCAACGCCATCTTGGCGGCGCCCAATGCTGTTTGCAGGGTGAGTTGGGTACTGAGATCACGATTCAGCCCCTGCGCCTCGCCAGCCGCGATCATCGCCTCCATCAGCATAAAATAGTAGGCCGGACCACTACCCGATACCGCCGTCACCACATCAATCAGCTCCTCGCGCTCGACCCACAGGGCGATACCAACCGCGGCTAGCATCTGCTCCGCCTGGGTTCGCTGCTGCGCGGTTACCCTTGCGTTGGCATACAAGCCACTCGCCCCGGTCTGCACCAGTGACGGCGTGTTGGGCATGCAGCGCACCAGTGCCACCTGGCCGCCCAGCCAAGACTCTAGACTCTGGGCAGAAATCCCCGCAGCAATTGATATCACCAACGGTCGGCAACGCCGAACCTGCTCCGCTAAACCTTTTGCCACTGCCTGCATCAGCTGCGGTTTCACCGCCAAAACCACTACCTCAGCCGCCGCCACGGCCGCGTTGTTATCGCTGCTGATATTGATACCCAGACGCTGGCGCAGATCGGTAAGTTTGACCAGATCACGACCCGTGCCCCAGATCCGTTCAGCGGGATAGCCTTGCGCCAACAGTCCGCCGATAATTGCTTGGGCCATATTACCCGCACCGATAAATGCCAGCACGGGATAGTTACTACTTTCCATCATTGTCCTCCTGAATTGCTCGCCTAAATTGCTCGCCTGAGGGTCATTATTATTGTGCATCAAAACTCATCGTCATAGCGGCTGTTAAATTTTTTCGCGGGCACCAAATATCGCCGTCCCTATCCGTACCAGCGTCGAGCCTTCCGCCACTGCAGCTTCCAGATCATCGCTCATCCCCATCGACAGCGTATCCATCTGCGGCGCCAAGAGTTTAAGTGCCTCGAATAGCTCTCGCATCTGGACGAAAGCCTGACGTTGCCCCTGCGGATCAAGGTCCGCCGCTGGAATCGCCATCAGACCGCACAGCCGCAACCTGGGTAACCGCTGGATCTGCTCGACCAGCTCCGCCGCCTGTTCCGGTAAGATACCCGATTTGCTGGCTTCGGCGCTGATATTAATTTGTATACAAACCTTCAACGGCGCCTTGGTCGCTGGACGCTGCTGGCTCAAGCGCTGGGCAATCTTGAGCCGATCCAGGCTATGAAACCAACCAAAATGCTCGGCCACCGCACGGCTTTTGTTCGACTGCAACGGGCCGATAAAGTGCCAGCAAATATCCAGATCCGCCAGTGCCTCAATTTTAGGCAGCGCATCCTGCAGATAATTTTCACCAAAATGGCGCTGGCCCGCGTCATAGGCTTGCCGAAGCAGCGGCACCGGCTTGGTTTTGCTCACCGCCAGCAGGCTAACGCTACCCGGATCGCGGCCGAATTTTTGCTCGGCGCTGCGGATACGGTTTAAAGTGGTGCTAATGTTATCGGCAATGCTACTCATCGGCTTTTCTTTCAGTAATAATGATCGCTGCAAGGGAACTTACTCTATTTGATTGACATATAAGGGTCCAGCGTCTGCTATGGATATCACCGAACTGTTAACGTTTAGCGTTCAGCAAAACGCGTCTGACCTGCATATCTCCGCCGGCGTACCGCCGATGATCCGTGTCGACGGCGATGTTCGACGGATCAAGATGCCCTCCTTAGATCACAAGCAGGTCCACTCGCTGGTCTACGAGATCATGAACGACAAGCAGCGTAAGGACTTCGAAGAGTTCTTCGAGACCGATTTCTCGTTCGAGATTCCTGGCCTGGCGCGCTTCCGGGTTAACGCCTTTAACCAAAATCGCGGCGCGGCAGCCGTATTTCGGACCATCCCTACCGATATCCTGTCGATGGAAACCCTCGGTATGGGCAAGGTGTTCAAAGATCTTGCCGACAAGCCACGTGGTCTGGTACTCGTCACCGGCCCCACTGGCTCGGGTAAGAGTACCACCCTGGCGGCGATGGTTGATTACGTCAACGACACCCGTAATGACCACATCCTCACGATCGAGGACCCGATCGAATTTGTCCATCAAAGTAAAAAGTGTCTGGTTAACCAGCGCGAGGTGCATCGCGACACCCTCGGTTTCACCGAGGCGCTGCGTTCGGCGCTGCGTGAAGACCCGGATATCATCCTCGTCGGCGAGATGCGAGACCTGGAGACCATTCGCTTGGCATTAACCGCCGCCGAAACCGGGCACCTGGTGTTTGGCACCCTGCACACCACCTCTGCAGCCAAAACTATCGACCGTATCATCGACGTGTTCCCCAGCGATGAAAAATCGATGGTGCGCTCGATGCTCTCCGAATCACTGGAAGGGGTTATCTCGCAAACACTGCTCAAGAAACCCAAGGGTGGCCGTATTGCCGCTCACGAAATCATGGCCGGAACCCCGGCGATCCGAAACCTGATCCGCGAGGACAAGGTGGCACAGATGTATTCGGCGATCCAGACCGGCGCCGCACACGGGATGCAGACGATGGATCAATGCCTGCAAACTATGGTTAAGAAGGGGCTGATCTCGCGCGAAGCAGCACGCGAAAAAGCCAAAATGCCGCAAAACTTCTAGCCGGCCGTTAACACCAACCGGTGAACGGAAACAGCCATTAATTAGGGTGAATCAGTGGACTTTACACAGCTTCTGAAAGTCATGGTAGAAAGGGAGGCCTCCGACCTGTTTGTGACCGCCGGGGCCCGTCCTAGCGTCAAGGTCGACGGTTCGGTCAAACCCCTCACCCGCGATCCGCTGACTGCACGCCAGGCTAGGTCCTTGACCTACAGCACCATGAACGATGCGCAGCAATCCGAGTTCGAATCCACCCACGAGTGTAACTACGCGATCAGCGCGCCTGGAATAGGCCGTTTCCGAGTCAGCGCTTTCTTCCAGCGAAATTCACCGGGGATGGTATTGCGTCGGATCAAAAATGAAATCCCCACCATGGACGAACTGCGATTACCGCCGGTGCTCAAAGACCTGGCGATGTCAAAACGCGGTCTGATCCTGTTCGTTGGCGGTACCAGCACCGGTAAAACCACCTCGCTGGCCTCGATGATCGACTACCGTAATGAGAACACCAAGGGCCATATCATCTGCATCGAGGACCCGATTGAATTTATCCACGATCACAAAAAATGCATCATCACCCAGCGAGAGGTCGGCATCGACACCCCCAGCTTTGAGGTCGCGCTTAAAAATACTCTGCGCCAAGCACCCGATGTGATTTTGATGGGAGAGATCCGCAGCAAGGACACCATGGGCTACGGATTGCAGTTTGCTGAAACCGGCCACCTCTGTCTCGCTACCTTGCACGCCAACAATGCCAACCAGGCGCTGGATCGGATCATCAGCTTCTTCCCTCCCGAACACCATAATCAGATGTGGATGGATTTGTCGCTGAACATGAAGGCGATCGTCGCTCAGCAGCTGATTCCACGTGCCGATGGCAAGGGCCGGATTGCGGCGATTGAAGTGCTGATCAACACCCCACTGGCCTCTGACCTGATCCGTAAGGGCGCGGTGCACGAACTCAAAGAGTTGATGAAAAAATCGACCAATATCGGCATGCAGACCTTCGATCTGGCGCTGTATAAACTGTTCGAAGAGGGTGATGTGTCCTACGAGGAAGCCTTGGCTCACGCAGACTCCGCCAACGACCTGCGGCTGATGATTAAATTATCCGCCGAGGCCAACCCGAAACTGCAGCAGCAGATCACCCCCTCCAGCGACGGAGATATGTTCTTCCTGCAGGACGACAACGATTTTCTTAACGACCGTTAAGCGGCTGTCGCTAACAAATTTGTACCCAAAAACACCAAAGGCACCCTGGGTAAGAACCTCAGCTGCCTTCTTGTTAGTCGCCTCTATCCTAGCTAACCGCCATTATCAGATCGCGTCTGAACCTGTCTCGCCAGTACGAATCCGGATAATCTGCTCCAACTCGGTCACAAAGATTTTTCCATCGCCGATCTTGCCGGTATTGGCTGAACGACTGATCGACTCGATCACCTGGTCCACCAGGCTATCGTCAATCGCCGCTTCGATCTTTACCTTAGGCAGAAAGTCGACCACATACTCAGCGCCACGGTATAGCTCGGTATGACCCTTTTGACGACCGAAACCTTTGACCTCGGTAACGGTGATACCTTGGACCCCAATTTCAGACAACGCTTCGCGCACATCATCCAGCTTGAAAGGCTTAATAACAGCAGTAACCAGTTTCATCGAGATCTCCTAATGGCACCTAAAGCAGCGCCGCGTTTTAATTCAGTGCGACAGTATAACCCGATATTTTTCTTCAGAGCTACGCCAGGCGCGCACCTGTGAGCCTATCCTGGATACTCGAACAGGTCAGTTTGCTGCTTATTTCACTGCTGGCCAACCTGCTCTCGGCGCTGGCTGGCGGCGGAGCAGGGTTGCTGCAGTTCCCTCTGCTGCTGTTTCTGGGGCTGAGTTTCGCCACCGCACTGGCGACCCACAAGATCGCCAGCGTCGCCCTCGGCCTGGGTGCAACCCTACGCCACCTGCGCGAAGGCTCTCTGGACTGGCGCTTTGCAGGCTTTATGCTGGGCTGCGGCTTGCCCGGTGTATTGATCGGTGCCTATCTGATCCTCGACCTGCCGCAAAGCTGGGCGATTTTCTGTTTGGGTATCCTCACCGCAGGCCTGGGTCTCTATTCGGTCATTAAAACCGACCTGGGGCTAGAGCAGCAGTTACGTCACCACGATCGCCGAGGGATGTTGATTGGCGGCCTGGTGCTGATGTTGATCGGCATCCTTAACGGCTCGCTGACCTCCGGCACGGGATTGTTCGTCACCCTCTGGCTGGTGCGCTGGTTTGGCTTCGATTATCAGCGCGCCGTCGCCCACACCCTGATTCTGGTCGGGCTATTCTGGAACGGGGTCGGCGCCCTGGCCGTCGCGCTACAAACTTCGCCGCTCTGGGGCTGGCTTCCAGTACTCCTGATCGGCTCCCTGGTTGGTGCCTATCTGGGTGCACACCTTGGGCTGGCTAAAGGCAACCGCTTAATCAAACGCTGCTTTGAGCTCCTCACCCTCTTGGTCGGCGCCAAGCTGATCTGGGACGGAGCGCTGCTGCTAAATCTTTAATCAAATCGGCTAAATCCTTAATCAAAATAAAGATAAGGATCCGATCGGCTTTCATCGTCCCTTAATCTGGCTATTCTTGAGTGGCCACGGCCATTTATCAGGAGTCAGCATGCGCAGGATCGTCCAGGGTGTGATTTGGCTGCTCATCGTGGCAGCGGTTACGGCCACAGTCTGGTGGAATACCCGCCCGCAACCCATTACCGTTGATATTGCTCGGGTTGAACGCGGCCCGGTTGAGCGCAGCGTGGTCAACACCCGGGCCGGTACGGTAAAATCCTGTCGCCGTGCCCAGTTATCGTTAGCGATCGGTGGCCAGATCGCCCTGCTGACAATCAACGAAGGCGATCATGTCAAAAAAGACCAGTTGCTGATCGAGCTCTGGAATGAAGACCTCAAAGCCGCCCTGCAGCAGAGCGAATTGGCGGCGCAGTCGCAGCAACTGGAACACGACGCAATCTGTGTTCGGGCGAAAAACGCCCAGCGCGATGCCGTTCGAGTCGAGACCCTGAAAGCGAAGCGCCTGGCCTCTGAAGAGCAGGCCGACCAGACCCAGGCTGAGGCCGAAGCCATCGCCCTGAGCTGCAAGGCTGCCGCTGCTAGGTTTCAGGAAGCCGGGGCGCGGATCCGAATGGCACGCGCCGCACTGGAACGCACCCAGCTGCTCGCCCCCTTCAGCGGCATTGTTGCCGAACTCAGCGGCAAAGTGGGGGAGTACGCGACCCCCTCACCACCGGGCGTGGCTACACCACCCGCCATCGACCTGCTCACCGACGATTGCCACTATATCGAAGCCCCTATAGACGAAGTCGATGCCGCCGAACTCCGTCCCGGTCAGCCACTGCAGATCAGTCTGGATGCCTACCGGGGAGAGAGCTTTCCGGGCACCCTGAGACGGATCGCGCCCTATGTACTGGATCGGGAAAAACAGGCCCGCACCGTCGAAGTAGAGGCCGACTTTAGCCAACGCCCCGAGATCCGCTTACTCGCCGGCTACAGCGCCGACCTGGAGATCACCCTGGAAAAGCACAGCGACACGCTACGTATACCCACCGAGGCGCTCCTCAACGAAGGCTACGTGTTGCTGTACAGAGAAGGCCATCCGCTGCAGCAGCGCCAGGTCAGCGTCGGCCTGAGCAACTGGCGGCATAGCGAAATTCTAGCCGGCTTAGTCGAAGGCGATCAGATCGTCACCTCCCTGGGACGAAGTGAAATCAGGGACGGTGCGCTGGTGGTGGCCAATGCCCGCTAATCCAGCCACTGTCCCCATGATCAGGCTCAGCCAGCTCAGCAAGCAGTATCAGCTCGGTAAAACCCAGGTGAACGCCCTCAGCGAGATCGACCTGGCCATAAACACCGGAGAGTACCTTGCCCTGACCGGACCCTCGGGATCAGGCAAATCGACCCTGTTGAACATGATCGGTCTGTTAGATCGTCCCGATAGCGGCAGCTACTGCCTGCATGGACAGGCCACCGAGGGGCTCACCGAAGAGCAGCGCGCCCGGCTGCGGCGTGATCAGATCGGCTTTATCTTTCAGGCGTTCCAGCTGATTCCCCGGCTGAGCGCCTTTGAGAATATCGTCCTGCCGCTGATGCTGGCAGGCCTGTCACGCCCAGAGCAACGTCGGCAGGGGATCCAGGCACTCGAGCAGGTAGGGCTGCTGCCACAGGCAGACCAACACCCCAATCAGCTCTCGGGGGGGCAGCAACAGCGCGTGGCTATCGCCCGCGCCATCGTCATGCAGCCGCCGCTGCTGCTCGCCGATGAACCCACCGGCAACCTCGACCAGCGCTCTGGGATCGAGATCATCGAACTGCTAGAGGATCTCAACCGCCAGGGGATGACGCTGCTGATGGTCACCCACGATAACAGCCTGGCCCAGCGCTGCCGCCGCCAACTGCAGCTGGTCGATGGCCGGATACTCAGCGATAGCGGCTCATGAGGCTGCTCGACCGGCTTCGTTTCAACAGCCAGGTGCTGACCCGCCAGCGCTGGCGTACGCTGCTGCTACTGCTCACGATCAGCCTCGGGGTCGCCTCGGTTGTGGTGCTGACCAGCGTCGGCGAGGGTGCACGCCGCTATGTCAGCGGCGAGTTCTCAGCACTGGGGAACCAGATTCTGATCGTATTGCCGGGCAAGACCGAAACCAGCGGTGGCGCCCCACCTCTGTACGGCACCTCACCCCGCGACCTGACACTCGAAGATGCCAACGCCCTGGCCCAGATCGGCACTATCCGCCGGATCGCCCCGATCATCGCAGGCACAGCGCGCGTCAGCCAGGGCAGTGTCGCCCGGGAGGTGATCACCCTGGGGACAACGCCCGATTTTTTCCCTATCCGCAACCTGGATATCGGCCTGGGCAAGGCGTTGCCCGCCAGCGCCGTCGATACCGCCTCGGCCAGCGTCGTGCTGGGGGCCAAGCTTAAGCAAGAACTCTTTGGCAACCGTAATCCGCTCAACCTCTGGCTGCGGATCGGCGACCGCCGCTACCGCGTTATCGGGGTGCTGGAGGAGCGCGGTGAATCGCTGGGACTGGATATGCGCGATATGGCGATCATTCCGATCCGCTCCGCCGAGCAGCTGTTCAACTCGCCGGGGTTGTTTCGGATTCTGCTCGAGCTGAAGCAGATCGATCAGCTCGATACCGCCAAACAGCAGATTCTAGAGCGAATTCGACTGCGCCACGAGGGTGAGGACGATGTCACCCTGATCAGCCAGGACTCGATGCTTAGCGCCTTCGACAGGGTCCTCAGCCTACTCACCACCAGCGTCGCGGGCATCGCCTCGATCAGCCTGCTGGTGGCCGGTATTTTGATTATGAATATTAGCCTGATCTCGGTTAGCCAGCGCCAACGCGAGATAGGCCTGCTGAAAGCCCTGGGCGCACCCGCTGCTCTGGTACGATCGCTGTTTATCACCGAAGCACTGATGTTGACAGGGTGCGGTGCGCTGCTGGGTATCGGCTTTGGTGAGCTCTGTATCGCCACGGCCCATCAGCTACTGCCCAATTTCCCCTTCTTCGCACCGCTGTGGGCGGAGCTGGCGGCCGCGCTGATCGCTGTCGGCACTGGGCTGCTCTTTGCCTGGTGGCCTGCCAGCCGGGCGGCAGGGCTGGACCCTGTATTGGCGATGCGCGGCGCAAGCGGCGGGTCGCACCAATGAACGTTAGCCAATGCGTCTAATTGCGTGAGTAACTCCAGATGAGCCTACAAGACAGCCTCCGCTGGGTCTGGCAAGCGCTACGGGCGCAACGCCTACGCAGCCTGCTGACACTGCTGGGAATGGCAATCGGGATCACCGCCGTGTCTTTAATGAGCGCGCTTGGCGAAGGGGTTCGCCATTATATCCTGGAGGAGTTTACCCAGTTCGGCAGCCATCTGCTGGCAGTCACCCCCGGCAAGACCGAAACCTTCGGCATCGGCGGCATGCTCAATACGGTACGGCCGCTGTCTTTAGCAGATGCCCAGTCGCTATCGCGGCTCAACGGCGTCGAGCAGGTTATCCCCGTAGTGTTCGGCACCGCCGCAGTCAAACAGGGCGGGCGCAGTCGCCATAGCAACGTAGCTGGGGTCGGCCCAGACGCCCATAGCGTCTGGCAGCTTAAGTTGGCGCAAGGGCGTTTTTTGCCCCAGGACCCGTTCGACAACGCCCGCCCCTTCGCGGTACTGGGCAGCACCCTAAAACAGGAGTTATTCGGCGAGGCGCAGGTGCTCGGCGAGAGCGTACATATAGGCAGCATGCGGTTTCGAGTGATCGGGGTACTCGCCCCCAAGGGCCAGTTTCTCGGCACCGATCTGGATGACAGCGCTTATATTCCGGTTTCACGCGGCTTGAAGTTGTTCAACCGCGAAAGTCTGATGGAGATCGATATCGTCTATAGCCCCGGTATCAGTCCCCAGCTGATCAGTAGCCGAGTCAAGCAGCGGCTGATGGCGCGGCACGGGCTGGAGGACTTCAGCCTAATCACCCAGGACGAGGTGCTGAAAAGTCTCGATGAGATCTTACAAATGTTGAAATATGCCGGCGGCAGCCTGGGGTTGATCTCGCTGATTGTCGGCGGAGTCGGCATCCTCAGCATTATGCTGATCACCACCCACGAACGAACCCAGGAGATTGGCCTACTGCGGGCGCTAGGCTGCACATCCGCACAGATTCGCAACCTGTTTCTGGGCGAGGCGATTTTGCTGGCGCTGGCGGGCTGCCTGCTGGGGCTGAGTTTTACCGCACTATTGCTGTTGCTCTGCGGCTGGCTGTTGCCGGAATTACCGCTAACACTGCCGGCACAGATGGTGCTGCTGGCGCTGGGGGTATCGAGCCTGATCGGGCTGCTGGCGGGGGTTAAACCGGCCACCAATGCGGCAGCACTCGACCCGATCGAAGCACTGCGGCAAGAGGGGTGAAGATCTGGGCAAGGGAGGCCTAGATGAAAAAGCCCCTACAGGGGCTTGGTATCACCGTTCTTTATCGCTCGCTGTTGTCAGCAGCCGCTGCGGATCGGCTTGCTGCGACGGGCAACAGCCGCGCCCAGCAAACCCAGTCCAAACAGCGCGAGAGTCGCGGGTTCCGGGATAGTGGGGGTGTTACTTGTAGTAATTTTAAAGCTATCAGCTGCGTTGAGGTTAAACACCGCGAAGGGGGTCAAAACATAGGAGATGCTCGTCACACTAGCGGTCACAACACTAGTAAATGGAACACCCGAAGCCGAAGCAAACAGTGTAGCCGCTCCTCCTGTCAATTCAAAATCAGTAATAGTTTTACCTGGTAAATCAAAGACTAAACCAACCATATAGCTATCAACCCCTACATTTCCAGTCAGCGCCGTTAGGGTCAGGTTGTAGATATTGCTATTGAGACTGTCGGTTAAAAATGAAAAAGAAACATTATTATCATTAAGCGATATCGGCACAGTATTATCCAGCTCTACAGCGGCTGTATCCGAAGAGAGAGTACTACCAAATAAACTATGCGTTGCGGTTATATCCACGTGGGGTGTCAATAACGGCACCGCACTTACCACACTACTGAGCAACCAGAAAGCCGATGCAACAACTGTTTTTTTCAACATACATTCACCTTCGAATTTTCTACTACAAGACTAAATATGATTTAAAGCAAAAACCGAACCACTTTGTAAAACTAGTTCCAATACGTTGATATTAAGAAGAATTAACAACAGCATAGCGGCCCATAATTCACCCAGTGTAAATAAAACTGACGCTACTATCAGCCTAAGGAAACGATAGCCGTTAGCAAATTCCAGTCTAATAATGGGACCGCTAAAACAAAAAATGGAGGCCGAAGCCTCCATTTTTGCAGCGTAACTAGCACGCCGTTTACGAGAATAGAGAGCCGATTCGATCAGAGATGCCGCACCTCGCTGATCTCGTACTCCACCTTACCGTTGGGGGTGATCACCACAGCCACATCACCCTCCTCCTTGCCGATCAGCGCACGCGCTATCGGTGAGTTAACCGAGATCTTTTTTACTTTAATATCCGCTTCATCGTGACCAACGATCTGGTAGGTAACCTCGGCGTCGGTGTCGAGATTGATCAGATCGACCGTGGTGCCAAAGATTACCCGTCCGGTATGCGGGATCTGAGTCACATCGATCACCTGACAGCCGGCCAGATTGCTTTCAATCTGCTTGATCCGGCCTTCACAAAAACCTTGCTGCTCGCGGGCGGCATGGTATTCGGCGTTCTCTTTCAGATCACCGTGCTCGCGCGCGGTAGCGATATCCTTGATAATTCGAGGACGGTCGACACTTTTGAGTTGAACCAGCTCTTCACGCAGGCGCAGCTCGCCCTGCAACGTCATCGGTACCTTAATCATTGCGCCGCTCCAGTCTGTAAGTTTTCCACTATGCTGGCATGCAGGTCTTGCAGCCGTCGGACCTGCTTCTCTTCGCCAAACTGCAATGCCTGCACCTCGGCTTCTGCACCCGCCAGGGTCGTGGTGTAGGGGATCTTATGCTGCAGTGCCGAACGACGAATCGCTGAGGAGTCGGCAATCGCGCGGCGACCTTCGGTGGTGTTGATCACATAGACGATCTCATCGTTTTTAATCATATCGACGATGTTGGGCCGACCTTCGTTGACTTTATTCACCCGTTCAGAGGCGATGCCCTGCTCAGCCAGCAGCCGATGGGTACCTTCGGTTGTTACCAGCTCGAAATTCAAAGCGAGCAGATCACGAGCGACGCCGATGATGCCAGGCTTATCCACATCGCGGACACTGATAAACGCCTTTCCCGCGGCAGGCAGGGTTTCATTGGTACCTATATGCGCCTTGGAGAAAGCCTCGCCGAACGTGTCGCCGACACCCATCACCTCACCGGTAGATTTCATCTCTGGCCCGAGGATGGGATCAACGCCCTGGAACTTGTTGAACGGGAATACCGCCTCTTTCACACTGAAGAAAGGCGGCACGATCTCCTCGGTAAAGCCCTGCGCTTCCAGGCTGGTACCGGCCATGACCCGGGCCGCAATCTTGGCCAGGGAAACACCGATGCACTTAGAGACAAAGGGAACAGTACGCGATGCACGTGGATTAACCTCGATCACGTAGATTTCGCCATCCTGATACGCCAGCTGGGTATTCATCAGCCCGACAACGCCTAGCTCCAGTGCCATCGCAGAGACAATCGCACGCATCTGGTCTTGGACATCAGCAGCCAGATTGTAGGGCGGCAATGAGCAGGCAGAGTCACCCGAGTGAACCCCACACTGCTCGATATGCTGCATGATCGCACCGATCACCACCCGCTCGCCGTCGCAAATCGCATCGATATCGACTTCAATCGCGGCAGACAGGAAGCGATCCAGCAATACCGGCGCATCGTTGGAGACCTGCACCGCCTCTTTCATGTAGCGGCGCAGTTCGGTCTCGTTGTAAACCACCTCCATCGCCCGGCCGCCCAAGACATAGGAGGGGCGCACCACCAGCGGATAGCCGATCTTCTCGGCCTGAACCACGGCTTCTTCGAGCGAACGCACGGTCGAGTTCTCCGGCTGCAACAAGCCCAGCCGCTGAATCATCTGCTGGAACCGCTCACGGTCCTCAGCACGGTCTATCGCCTCAGGGCTGGTACCGATAATCGGCACCCCGGCTGCTTCCAGCGCAACCGCCAGTTTCAGCGGGGTCTGACCACCGTACTGAACGATCACCCCCTTGGGCTTCTCAAGCTCAACGATTTCGAGTACGTCTTCCAGGGTTACCGGCTCAAAGTAGAGGCGGTCGGAAGTATCGTAGTCGGTAGACACGGTTTCGGGGTTACAGTTGACCATGATGGTCTCGTAACCGTCTTCACGCATCGCCAGAGCGGCGTGAACACAGCAGTAATCAAACTCAATCCCCTGACCGATGCGGTTAGGACCGCCACCCAGCACCATGATCTTGTCACGGCTTGTCGGATTGGCTTCGCACTCCTCCTCGTAGGTGGAGTACATATAGGCGGTATCGGTGGCAAACTCGGCGGCGCAGGTATCGACCCGCTTGTAGACCGGACGCACACCCAGACTGTGGCGGCGCTTGCGGAACTCTTTCTCGGTTACACCCAGCAGGGTCGCCAGACGCGCATCGGAGAAGCCTTTGCGCTTGAGGCCATAAACCAGCTCTTTGTTCAGATCGATCAAGCCCAGTTTGGCAACCATCGATTCCTCATTGATCAGGTCTTCGATCTGCGCCAGGAACCAGGGATCAACGCCACTGAGCTTGTAGATCTCATCGATGCTCATACCGGCACGGAAGGCATCACCGATGTACCAGATCCGATCTGAGCCTGGATTCTTCAACTCTCGCAGCAGAATCTCGCGCGAGTCTTCCGCATGCAGGTCGAGGATAGGGTCAAAGCCATCGGCGCCAACCTCTAATCCACGCAGGGCTTTCTGCATCGATTCCTGTAAGGTTCTGCCGATCGCCATGACTTCACCCACCGACTTCATCTGGGTGGTCAGACGATCATTCGCCTGGGGGAACTTTTCAAAGGCGAAACGGGGGATTTTGGTGACTACATAATCGATCGCAGGCTCAAACGAGGCGGGGGTGCGACCGCCGGTAATTTCGTTCTGCAACTCATCAAGGGTATAACCGACAGCCAATTTGGCCGCAACCCGAGCGATCGGGAAGCCGGTTGCTTTGGATGCCAATGCCGAGGAACGAGACACCCTGGGGTTCATCTCGATAACTACTAAACGCCCGGTCTCTGGGCACATGCCAAACTGAACGTTGGAACCGCCGGTTTCAACGCCGATCTCACGCAGTACCGCCAGCGAGGCGTTACGCATGATCTGGTACTCTTTATCGGTCAGGGTTTGGGCGGGCGCGACGGTGATAGAGTCACCGGTATGGACCCCCATCGCATCGAAGTTTTCGATCGCGCAGACGATGATGCAGTTGTCGTTCTTGTCCCGCACCACCTCCATCTCATACTCTTTCCAACCGATCAGCGATTCATCAATCAGTAACTCATTGGTGGGCGAGAGATCCAGGCCTCGCTCGCAGATCTCCACAAACTCTTCTTTGTTGTAGGCAATACCGCCGCCTGAGCCACCCATCGTGAACGACGGCCGGATAATACAGGGGAAGCCTAAGGACACTTGCACTTGCAATGCTTCTGCCAGCGAGTGGGCGATAGCGGCACGCGGGCACTCTAGACCGATACTCTTCATCGCCTTATCAAAACGATCCCGGTCTTCGGCCTTGTCGATGGCATCGGCAGTGGCACCAATCATCTCAACCCCGAACTGCTCCAACACCCCTTCACGGGCCAGATCAAGAGCACAGTTCAGCGCAGTCTGGCCACCCATGGTCGGCAGGATCGCATCGGGGCGCTCTTTTTCGATGATTTTGGCCACAGTTTTCCAGTTGATCGGCTCGATGTAGGTTGCATCGGCCATCGCTGGATCGGTCATGATGGTGGCAGGGTTTGAGTTCACCAGAATAACCCGGTAACCCTCTTCACGCAGTGCCTTACAGGCCTGGGCACCGGAGTAATCGAATTCACAGGCCTGACCGATAATGATGGGGCCAGCCCCAATGATCAGGATACTTTTTAAGTCTGTACGCTTTGGCATGAGTCTGTAACCGGTCTGTTTGTTCTGTAGGAGTGTCCGCTAAAGATCACGGACACTCAGGAGCCATGCTGATGGCAGGTAGATGCTCGGATTAACCCCGGCGAACCTGCATCAGACTGATAAAACGGTCGAAAAGCGGCGCCACATCATGGGGTCCCGGGCTGGCTTCCGGATGCCCCTGAAAGCTAAACGCAGGCTTGTCGATCCGCTCTATTCCTTGCAGGGAACCATCAAACAGCGACTTGTGGGTCGCCCTGAGACAATCGGGCAGGCTGCTTTCATCGGCGGCGAAACCATGGTTCTGGCTGGTTATCATCACCGTTCCCTTGGCCAGATCCTGTACCGGGTGGTTGGCACCGTGATGACCAAACTTCATCTTCATCGTCTTGGCACCACTGGCCAAAGCCAGTAACTGGTGACCCAGACAGATACCAAACAGGGGTAACTCGGCATCCAACAGCTGCTGGATCGCTTCGATCGCGTAGTTGCAGGGCTCGGGATCACCAGGGCCGTTGGAGAGGAAAATGCCGTCAGGACTCATCGCCAGTACGTCGCTGGCCGGCGTCTGTGCCGGAACAACCGTGAGCTTACAGCCTCGCTCAACCAACATCCGCAGAATATTGCGCTTTACTCCAAAGTCGTAAGCAACGACATGGTAGGGCTGATCGGCAGGATCGATCTCGGCATGCCCCTGGCCCCATTTCCAGGTACTTTCGTTCCAGTCATAGACGTTTTTGACAGACACTTCTTTAGCCAGATCCATCCCTTTCAAACCGGGGAATGCGCGTGCTGCTTGCAGCGCACGCTCTACATCGGCATCGCCAAGGTCGTCATTGGCGATAATGCAGCCGTTCAGAGAGCCTTTTTCACGCAAAATTCGGGTCAGGCGGCGAGTGTCTATATCTGCAATGCCGACAACATTGTTGTCTTGCAGATACTCGTCCAGATTCTGCTCACTACGCCAGCTGCTAGCCAGTAGCGGCAGATCACGAATGACCAGACCCGCAGCCCAGACAAAATCGGACTCTTCATCTTCGCTGTTGGTGCCGGTGTTACCAATATGGGGGTAGGTCAAGGTTACGATCTGGCGGGCGTAAGACGGGTCCGTCAGAATTTCCTGATAACCTGTCATCGATGTGTTGAAAACTACTTCACCGGTAGTCTCACCATCAGCCCCAATTGCCTTGCCCCTGAATATACTGCCGTCTTCCAGGGCCAGAATGGCTGCTTTGCTCAATGTCGCCTCCCACTGAATAGGTCAAGCCGGATCAATATTACCGACTGCTATCTGCAAAAAAGCGAGAGGCGAACAAACTATCCGCATCCCGCTTTTTTTAGAATTATTTATCGGCCAACTTCCACCCAGCCAAACAGGCTGCATTTTACTAGAGCAGCACCGTCTTTTCCAGCACTAAACCCGGCCAACCGGGTTAAGAGTTAAGCGATGGTTGAGCTCAATATGCAAAATAGCGGATAAATCCGAGAGAGGATCAAAAAGTAGCGGGAATAAAACTATTCGCTTAAGACCCTTAAGCCAAAACGTCTAATAGGACACTTACCTTAAGCACCTGTCGAAAACAGCATCGAGTAGGAGGCGGGATTACTCCCGCCGTCCTCTCACACCAC
>TARA_R110002167_G_scaffold621_3_pt1 | contig 21509 bp, 19 predicted proteins | sample TARA_R110002167 | Tara Oceans TARA_R110002167 (sample SAMEA4398238) | marine metagenome | biome: Polar Biome; feature: [MES] marine water layer (ENVO:01000295) within the mesopelagic zone...; material: water (ENVO:00002006), including particulate matter (ENVO:01000060) such as......
TTCGGGATTCTATGAACATGCCGCCATCCACCATGACAACTCCATCCCCGGCCCCGTCGATGTCACTGGCCGATATACTGGCGCGTGTTGATGACGACTTCCAGGCGGTCAACCAGTTAATCAACGATCAACTCTCATCCCGTGTGCCTCTGGTGGAGAAAATCGCCGATTATATTGTTAACAGCGGCGGCAAACGTATCCGCCCGCTGCTGGTGCTGCTGAGTGCCCGAGCGCTCGGCAACTGCAACCCGGACGTAGTCAGGCTGGCCGCCATTATCGAGTTCCTCCACACTGCCACACTACTGCACGACGATGTCGTTGATACCTCGGATCTGCGGCGTGGCAATCCAACCGCTAATGCCAAGTGGGGTAACGCCCCCAGTGTTTTGGTCGGAGACTTTCTCTATAGCCGCTCGTTTAACATGTTGGTCGAACTGGCCAACCTCAAGGTGATGGACATTTTGTCATCCACCACCTGTGTAATTGCCGAAGGTGAAGTGCTGCAGCTGACCAACGTCAAAAACCCCAACATCACTGAAGCCCAGTATATGGACGTAATTCAGGGAAAAACGGCACAACTGTTTGAGGCCTCGACTCACGGTACCGCCGCCTTGCTGCAAGCGCCTGACGACGTTCAGGAAGCCTTGCGTATTTATGGCAAGGAGCTGGGTCTGGCCTTCCAATTGATTGACGACGTGCTGGATTACGAAGGTAATGCTGCCGATCTGGGTAAAAACGTCGGCGATGATCTGGCTGAAGGCAAACCAACCCTGCCACTGATCCATGCCATGGCGCATGCCGATGAAACCGGCCGCAAACTGGTGCGCCAGGCTATTCGTAAAGGAGGTCTGGATAACATGGACGAGGTGATGGCCGTGGTTACCAGCACCCGCTCGATGGAGTACACCCGCAGCAAAGCCAATGCCTGCGTACAACGGGCTGAACAACAGCTGCAACTTTTACCGCAATCACCGGCCAAAGACGCCCTGATCGCACTGGCGCGAATCGCCGTGCAGCGTAAAACATAACCACACCAAGCCAACGTCAGGGATTTCCTATGCAGATGATTGCCAGATATACGGTTGCCATACTGGCACTGCTAACGGTGGTCACTACCGCTCAGGCAGGGCTGTTTGACGCACCAGGCAACACGGAAGCGCAATTTTTACCGGTGGAACAAGCTTTTCCATTGCAAGTGGATATGGATAACGGCCTGCTGATTGCTCAGTGGCAAACTCCTCCCGGCTATTATCTTTACCAACACCGCATTTATCTGAGCCAGAACAATAGCCGTATTGATCCCGCCAGCTTTTCCCAACCGGGCAAGGCCAAGTTTGATGAGGCCTTTGGCGATATCATCGCTTATTACGGCCCGTTGGAAACAAGTTTCAAACTGGATCAGCTCAATGCCGGAGAAGTGACTCTGCATTATCAGGGCTGTGCCGACGCCGGACTTTGTTATCCACCCCAGCGTTTCACCATTCATGTTTCCGCCTCCGATGTTCATCGACCGAAGCCACCAATTACACCAGTAGCAGTAGCTCCTTCAACCGTCTCACCCCTGCCAGACTCCAACACGACCACTACACTCGACACACCCGCCGCGTTGCCTGCTACGACCAGATCAACAACTCCTGACAGTAACGGTATCGGCAGCAACAATACCGCCGCACCTGCGAGCACATCAGCAAGCTGGTTTGAAGGCTCCTGGCTTACCACCATCGGCTTGTTTTTCCTGCTTGGACTCGGGCTGACGTTCACGCCCTGTGTATTGCCGATGATTCCGATCATGACCGCCGTAGTGATGGGGCAAAACCAGACGATTTCAGCCCGCCGTGGCTTTCTGCTCTCAAGTACCTATGTCCTCGGCATGGCCATTACCTACGCCCTGGCTGGTGTGATCATGGGATTACTCGGTGCCGGTGCCAACATCCAGGCCTGGATGCAAACCCCTTGGGTGCTGGTGCTGTTTGCTCTGCTGTTTGTATTATTGGCGCTGGCCATGTTTGGCCTGTATGAGCTGCAATTACCCAGTGGTATCCGCAATCGCCTTAACCGGATGAGCCAACAGCAATCCGGAGGGCACCTGCTCAGTGTCTTTGTGATTGGCGTGCTGTCAGCACTGGTTGTCTCCCCCTGCGTATCCGCCCCACTGGCGGGCGCTCTGGTTTACCTCAGCACCACAGGCAACGTCTGGCTGGGTGGCAGCGCCTTGCTGGCACTCGGGCTTGGCATGGGCGCACCACTGATTGTACTGGGCACCAGTGGTGGTTCCCTGATGCCCAAAGCCGGTGCCTGGATGAACCAGATCAAGGTATTTTTTGGTGTGCTGCTGCTCGCCGTGGCTATCTGGCTGATCAGCCGTATCCTGCCCGGCCCGATTTCCCTGGCACTTTGGGGGCTACTTGCATTGATTTACGCCGTGGTGCTTGGTGCTTTTGAAGCAGCCTCAACTCCACTCCAGCGTTTACTCAAAGGCCTCGCCTGGTCATTACTGCTGTATGGCATTGCCGCGTTCTGGGGGGCATTGCAGGGCAACCAAAATCCTGTTCAACCGCTGACCCCCAGGCACCTGTCGTCAGCCCCCGGAGCGGGCAAGCAGAGCAGCGCTTTTTACCGCACCGAATCCGTCGCTGAAATACAAGATCTGATCAGTAACAGCCAACAACCCGTGATGCTGGATCTGTACGCCGACTGGTGCATCAGCTGCAAGGTGATGGAAGATGAAATTTTTGCCGATGCCGACGTACAACAACAACTGCGCCACATGACCTGGCTGCAACTGGACGTCACCCGCAATACTGCGGAGCAAATCGATTTCCTGCAAAACATGGCGGTTTTCGGGCCACCGACGGTGTTGTTTTTCCACAACGGGACTGAAATTCCGGCATCACGTATTGCCGGGGAAATATCCAAAACCGAATTTCTTCACCGCACCGCTCCCTGAGGCCTGCTAAAAACGACGAGATTACCAAGGGTTTTACTTGAAACTTCATAACCAAAGCCGCATATAGGTTGTATTGACGGATCACTTCACGGAGCCAAGCCATGTTTTATACCTGCCCTTCCTGTGGCGCCATCAACCGCATTCCCGACGACCAGCACAACCAGCAAGGCCAATGCGGAAAATGTAAAAGCGCGTTATTTAACGCCACGCCGGTGGCGTTAAATGACACCGGCTTCCAGCGTTTTCTGGCCAAAAACGATTTACCCGTCCTCGTCGACTTCTGGGCGGAATGGTGCGGGCCATGCAAGATGATGGGGCCGATTTTCAAGGAACTCTGCGCTGAACAGCAGCACCAGTTACGCTTTGCCAAGGTCAATACCGAGCAAGCCCAGATGGTGAGCCAACAGTTTGGCATTCGCAGCATTCCGACGCTGATTCTGTTTCGCCAGGGCAAGGAAGTGGATCGTCTGGCCGGTGCTCTGCCAGCTCCACAACTGCGTCAGTGGATAGCCGCAGCGTTGCAAAAATAACCGCCAATACCTGCGAGCAACCCGTCAGGTTAATACTCAGCGCTGAATCGGAGATTCTGCGCTGACGGTGATGGTTTCTTCAATCACGATACTCTTGCCGGGCTGGCGAGCGCTTTCAAGCTCTCGCAGCGTTTTATCCAAAAGATCCCGCGCTCGCACAATGGTTGAGCGGTGAATTTCCTCGGAAATATCGGTAATCATGGCTTTATTGGTAACGGTTTTCAGAATCAGCTCGAACGTTGTAGTGCCAGTGGGATCATGAATCAATGAATCCACAAACTGGCCGTTAACTGTCTTGCGGCAAATTCGGTCAATCGCCGGGTACATCAACGAATGAGCCATCAGATAACTTTTGTAGTTTTTTGGCACAAACGTTACCTGAGTACTGAGAAAACTGAAAAAAGTCAGTAAGAATAACGCCTGAACGCCGTTAGCAATGGCGCAAAACACACGATTGGTCATCGTTGTGAAACGATTGTTCTCAAGCCAGCGTCCGTGCACATTGTAGTGCACAGCAATTTTTTCCAGCAAACGAATGGAAAACCACATCGTCAGAAACAGAATCAGAAAGCCGGTTAACGTCAGCACCGCCCAGTCATTGGCGCGCAAAAGACCCATCTGGGTCAGATACAAACCAAAGTGGTCGCTATAGGCGCTGGCAATGGATATCGGCAAAAACACCTTGGCCAGATCCAGCATTTCTTTCGACGTACCGTATTTGTAGCCAAGTACGATCAAGGCAATAAATGCCAGTACAATAAACGCATCAAATATCATGAATCAGCCATCCCCCGTGTGGTCATCCCTATTTCTGCTCATCTCTCACATACAACACCACAAACTGCTGCCGATCTCGGCACCGCCCGAGTACATGAAGACACTGTCAGCAGCAAGTTGCAGACCAGCCAGCGTCAGTTAGCTTTTTTCCGCAAGTTCCAGCCAACAAGCCCCTTCCCTGACCTGCGCCCACCCACTGACACCCTCCGTCCAACGAATTGGAAAACCCAGACAGACGCAAGTAATGCACCAATAAATAACATAAATATCCATAAGAGCACCAAATTGATTCATAAAATATCCTGAAATACATTACCTTAGTTAGCCACGCCACAACTTAATGCGGTGATGGTGCCATTATTGTGCACTGGGTTATAACTGGCTTATTTTTTGCAAATTAGGTGTGAATATGGAGAACCTTACAATGCGCGCCAGCCCCCTGTTAAACCAACGAATCATGGAGCACCTGAATACCGGTGTGCTGCTGCTGGATGCTGAGCTGATTATTATTCATATGAATCCCTCTGCCGAAGCCCTGCTGGAAGTCAGCGGCAAACGCGGCGTCGGCACCCACTTTTTTGAGTTGGCGGTCGAAGACCAGAGCGATGTGGATGCCATGCGAGATGCGGTAATTACAGGGCATTCCTACACCAAGCGAGAAGCCCATATTCATCTGCAAAATCAGCAAACCTTGACCCTCGATTACAGCGTCAGCCCGGTAACTCACCCAGAGACCCGCACGCCCACCTTGCTGGTTGAACTGCAAGGTCGCGATCGACTGATGCGTATCAGTCGGGAAGAACAACTGATCGCCAAACAGGAAACCACTCGTTCCCTGGTACGCGGACTGGCTCACGAAATCAAGAATCCACTTGGCGGCATTCGCGGCGCCGCCCAGTTACTGGAACGAGAATTACCTTCGGCCGAACTGAAGGAATACACCAATATCATTATTGAAGAAGCTGATCGCCTGCGAGATCTGGTCGACCGCCTGTTAGGGCCGCGTAATATCCCCAAGCAGGAACCGGTCAATATTCATGAGGTGCTGGAACGCATCTGCCAGCTGGTCGATGTGGAAAGCCGGGGACAGGTCGTTATTCACCGGGATTATGACCCCTCCATCCCGGAAATCGAGGCTGACAAGGGCCAGCTTATTCAAGCATTGCTGAACATTGGCCGTAACGCCATGCAGGCGATGTTGGAAAACCCGGATCAACAAGAGCGCCCCAGCCTGACCATTCGTACCCGCAGCGTACGCCAGTTCACCATTGGTCATCATCGCCATCGTCTGGTGGCCCAGGTTGAAATTATCGACAACGGCCCCGGCATACCGGAAGGGATCAGGGACAACCTGTTTTATCCCATGGTCAGTGGCCGCGCCGAAGGCTCAGGGCTGGGTCTGTCTATATCCCAGTCCATTATCAATCAGATTAACGGCATTATCGAATTCACCAGCGTGCCCCACCGCACGGTGTTCTCCATCTTTTTACCATTGGAATCGCTATGAGTACTGTCTGGATCATCGACGACGACAAATCCATTCGCTGGGTGCTGGAAAAGGCACTCGACCAAGCCAATATCCAGACCCGAGTGTTTGAACAGGCAGAGCCCGCACTGAATCAGCTGAAGCGGGAACAACCGGACGCGATTATCACCGACATTCGCATGCCGGGTATGGACGGACTGATGCTGCTGGAGCAGGTACATGAGGCCAATCCGGATTTGCCCGTGATTATCATGACCGCCCATTCCGACCTGGAAAGCGCGGTGTCGTCTTACCGCCGGGGTGCCTTCGAATATCTGCCAAAGCCCTTTGATGTTGACGAGGCCGTCAGCCTGATTGAGCGAGCGATTGCCCATTTCGAAGAAATGTCAGCCAATACCCCGGCGCCGGAAAAAGAAATCAACGAGCATGAAATCATCGGTGAAGCACCGGCGATGCAAGAAGTTTTCCGGGCAATCGGGCGCTTGTCCCACTCCCATATCACCGTGCTGATTAATGGCGAATCCGGTACAGGTAAGGAACTGGTCGCCCATGCCTTGCACAAACACAGCCCCCGTGCCGTGGAGCCCTTTATTGCCCTCAACATGGCCGCGATTCCACGGGATCTGATCGAATCGGAATTATTTGGGCACGAAAAAGGCTCCTTTACCGGTGCTGGCGGTCAACGCCGGGGCCGTTTTGAGCAGGCTAACGGCGGTACCCTGTTCCTGGATGAAATTGGCGATATGCCATCCGAAACCCAGACCCGCTTGCTGCGCGTACTGGCCGATGGCGAATTTTATCGGGTTGGCGGTACCACGCCGATCAACGTCAATGTACGTATTATCGCCGCCACCCACCAGAACCTCGAAAGCCTGGTAAAGGAAGGCCGCTTCCGCGAAGACCTGTTCCATCGCCTGAACGTTATTCGTATTCACATCCCGCGTCTGGCCGACCGCCGCGAAGACATCCCCAAGTTGCTGGGTCACTTTCTGCAGTCGGCAGCCGAAGAACTGGATGTCGAGTCCAAAACCCTGCGTCCGGAAACCGAAGACTTCCTCACCTCGCTGGATTGGCCCGGTAACGTGCGTCAGCTCGAAAATACCTGCCGCTGGATTACCGTAATGGCATCCGGTCGAGAGGTCTTGATCAACGATCTGCCACCCGAACTGCTGGAGCAACAGAGCAGTACCCAGACCTCCGGTAACTGGGAACAGAACCTGCGCTTCTGGGCCGATCAACAACTGTCTCACGGTGCGGTCAATCTGCTCGATACTGCCGTACCGATCTTTGAACGCATCATGATCGAAACCGCCCTCAAGCACACTGCAGGGCGTCGACGGGATGCGGCCAATTTGCTTGGCTGGGGACGAAATACCCTGACTCGCAAAATCAAGGAGCTGGGTATGGAAACCGGCAACGACGACAATGAAACGGACGAATAAACCAGCCAACCCCCATTACCCACGCCACGTGCCCGCCTAAACAGCGGGCTATCGTACCGCCTCACGCCAGTAAATCACCCGGTCATTGCCTCGGAACTGGCCAAAGCTGATCAACGCCGTCGAGTCATCGTTATAGTCGCCATCACCATCAAACTCACCTGACAACCAGCTCGGTGCCTGATAGCGGTAGCGCACACTGCCGTTGTGACCCATACCTGGCGGAAGGTGCCGGATCCAGCCTTCTCCGTTCTGAATATCCTGCCACCACATTGCCGAGGTATCCGCTGCTGACAGGTTTCCGCTCCAGCTGTCGGCATCGGCATGGTAGACTGCGGCACTCACATCCAGTGGCGTGCAATTATCATCGCTATTGACCGGCCAGCCAGAGCCATCAAACTGCAAGACATGCACTGCCTGATCAAGCGGACTCTCTTCCGGGCCAAAGGCATTTTCAATTTGCAGCACCCCAAAGCGCAGATCCGCCGTGCCCAGCTGCTGTGCAATACAACCACCAGCCGCGACACAACCCTCACCACCGACACCATGACTGGCCGGGTTCATATTCATGCCCTGCAATAGGGTCAAACCACCGTCACCATCATCAATGCCAACACCAACCGCCAGGGCAGAAAAAGGGCCATCCGGGCGGGTTACACCGCCATCACGGTGACGCAGCAACGTCAGGGAATCGGTCACCAGCGCTTCTCCGGCATCCCAGACCAGGGCACTGCCACCTTGCAAGCGAGTCGATAAATCGATGCCATCCTGATTATTTTCAGCCGCCCATAAAGCCGATGCTCTGGCAAAACCTTGCTGATAGTTCCGGGTGATTTCATTGTTCGTATTGCGCGCCTGCACCCTCAACGTCGTCAACATTCCGGCCTGCCCCATATAGGTAAACGCCCCACAAGCCTGGCTAAAGACACCATCCAGAGCCACAAAGTGGTGGGGATAAAAACGCCCGACCGGTTCGCTGTTATAGTCCGCAACCGTCTGGCCAAAGTAGCTGGTACGGCTGTTGAAACGAAACACCCCTACCTCATCAAGCTGCTGATCCAGCACTCGATCACCGGCATCCGCCGCGCTGATAGCAACCGTGCTGACCGCCAGTGTTGCGTCTACTCCGGCAACGGGTGCCAGTCGTTCGCTACCAAGCAGTACCTCACCGATAAAATCGGTTGCCAGCGAGCCATCCGCACAACGGGCACTGAGCGTCTGGGAAAAAGACGCCCCGGCAGCTACAAACGGGCTGCAGCTGGCATCTGCCGCCAGACACTGCCCGTTATTGTCTGCCAGGTTCAGCGTGAGTGCTGCCGGGCGCACAAGCAGCCGGGCGGTGCTGACATTCAAAGAGCCAATACCTGCGCTGGCGGCTTCACCGGCGTCGCTATAAGGAGCCGCGTCATAGCGGAAGTGAATACCCAGAAGCTCCGCCGTATTCAGATACCCCAGTGTTAAATCTGCTCGCCCCTGAACAAACATCAGCTCCAGATTACTGCGGTCGGGTTGCTGCTGGGCGTTTATACCCTGGCCGTTGAGCAACAAGGCTGTCGCCACAATCCGAGCCTGAGACACCGCAGGTGGCGGCACATTATTTGCCGTAAACCAGCTTTTCAGCGCTTTTATGCCGGTAAATCCGCTCAACTGCTGACACGGTCTACCGCCACTGTCTTCACCAATCGCCACCAGTGACAGGCTGGTGGTGGCACCGCAGATAAAATCTTCCGGTGCCTCAGCCAGCGCAAATCCCTGGGTTCGAATGTCCGTGCCAGCGGCAGCCGTTGCAGCAATGCCTGATTCCCGGTCGGTGACAGTAACCCGCAGATGGGTATTTTCGTTTGCATGAAACAGAGACACACTGGTTTCGCCCGCTTGCTCTGCGCCCAGCGTTACGTCGCTGATTGCGTCATCGCCACTGGCACTGGCACTGGCAAAAAAATGACTACTTATTACTTCGGTACTGCCCAAAGCCAGCGTTCCGACATAGTCCGTCTTGATGGTCAGACCATCAGCGCACAAGGCCTGAATACGGACATCGCTACGGCTGAATGGACACGCCAGGCCGTATGTCGGTTGCTGTATCTGAAAACCACCCAGAGCACAGCTGGCACCGGGACACAAATCACCAAAGTCCATTGCCGCCCCGCTCTCTTGCAAATAATAAACACGGACATAAGGTTGCAACATGATATTAGCCGCCGTCACCGCCCCGTACAGTGTTGCCGAGCGTCCCAACTGAGCGCTTCCCCTGGCGTAAATCAGGCCGCTGAAGCGACTCTGATCACCGATATTAACGTCGCCATAACCAAACAAAAACAGCCGACTGGCATCCCCAGACCCAGAATCCGGCGAATTGGCGACGAACCCGCTGCCGATATTCACCGTCTGACGGGCATAAATTCGCACACTGCGCTTGCCATCCACCACCCATCGCACATGGTTACCAACGATCAGGTTCTCGATCCAGTAGTTACCGGGTGCCAGATGCAATACCGCGTTGTCGAGCAGCTGCAAGCTGCCGATACGATAGTCGCTGGCACCGCCAGCAAAGGTCAGTGTGGCAGCACGACCCACCGACACCCGGTTGAATTGAGTCGTTAACGGGCCGAGGGTGACAGATGAACCATCTGCAACATATTCACTCCCTGGGCGATGCCTCCGATTCCTGTCTTTATCCCGACCATCAAAATCAATCGACAAAAATTCTGGGGCCTCAATGGCAGGGGCCGATAACCCATTACTACGACAGGCGACGGTTACACAGCTACGGGCCGAGGCATTGGGGTCGTCGTAGACACGGCTGACAGACAACACATTGGAGGGGCTATTAAACAACTGTGCATTGCTACCGAAGTAAATCTGCCCGCCATTATGACTGGCCAGACCATCAACAAAGCTGGCAGAGCAGCTGTTCAAGGCACCACAAGGATGGGTTTGTTGCATCAGCTCCAACACCTGGTTCTGGCTCAGGGCAGAAGCAAACACAGCTACCTCGTCAATAGCCCCGTGTAAATATCGGCCATAAAGATTCTGGTCTGCACCAATTTGCAAGGGATCGTTATTTTCCATCAATAACCCGGAAAACGAACTGCTGGCCACCACGACACCATTCAGAAAAAGAACCTGATTGCCATCACGATAGCTGATAGCAACATGCGCCCACTCACCCGACACGACGCCACTAGAGCTGGTCAGCGAACGGGTATTACCCCGCGAATCGCGCCACCACCAATACACCCGCCCCGTTGAGTTGATGTGAAATTCGTAGTTTTCATCCTTCGACACCACCGGCGCCAAATCTGCGGGTAAAGCATCCAACCGTATCCAGGCACCGACACTGACGGCGGCGGCCAGATCCAGCACAGCGGCATCACTGACTTCGATATAGTCATCAACCCCATCAAACTGGCCATAGCGACACGTGCCCGGCGTGCCACGGATGGCTGGCGACAGGTCGCTGCTGGCAATACCGTTAAACGCTCGTCCATTCAACCCGGCGGTGCCACGATCACGGACTTCTCCCGCGCTGCCGCTGTAGCCACTTTCGTCCAGTTGATAATGCACCACCGGCTCCGGCAGTTGTGCCCAGGTGTTCGAGCCACTCAGCAGCAAGCAACACAACAACCAGCGCCACAGGATGATCATTTAACCCTTACCTCCAGCGTCCGGCTGGCATTACTCCCATCACACAATGACTGGCTGGTCAGGGTGCAATAGGTATCGGTATCCACCACAAACCGGCTGCATTCAACCGTCACCTGGCAGCCAGACAAGCCGGATACCCCGAACTCAATCTTCTGCCGGGCCAGGGTACATTGACAGGGGGAAGCAGACAGCGCGTCAGGCAACACCAGTTGGGCACCACTGTAAGCCGCCAGATAAGCCCGTGCCGCCGACACCGTCTGGCTGTACTGCTGCGCAGTCGTACTGGTTATACGTTGTACCGCCAGACCGACCATGCTGAGTATCAGCAAGATAAACAGCGCCATCGGTAACCCCATTCCCTGGCTGGCTGGCCACGCCCGGCCAGCACTTTGCCCGGCACGTTGTCCGGCACTTCGCGTACCGATAGTGGAAACAACAACTAACTGGACAAGCCTCCCGGCGTCAGGGTACATGAAGCAGATGCACCTCCCGAGTAATCGACTGACGTTCTCCGTCACTGCCCGCTGCATTGCCATCGCGGACAGAGCGCAAGGTAGTAAAACGGAGGCTGACCACCGCGTTACGCTGCACTCCAGATGCCAGCAAACCGAATTCCAGCGACCCTGGCAGCAGACTGTCCAGCATCAACGTGGCATCAGTAGCTGGCAGCAACTGACTGCTGTCTGCAGCAAAACCATAGCCGCGATAGCGCCAGATGCGCCCGCCAGCGTCCTCACAGTAGGCCACGGGCATATCCACCAGATAGACGCGACGCTGGGGAGAGTCGGTAAGAAATCGTTCGTTCTGGCTGAACACCAATGTCTGACGATGATTCTGTACCGACCCCAGAGTCGCCATAGAGGATGAAAGTGCTGAACCAGGGCCGCTCGCACCGTAAATAACCTCACTGCCGACCGGATAGACCGCCACATAGCCAGAATCCCCCGACGTCAGCGCGGCAAACTCCACCACCTCCATCAGAGTACCTGCCGACCCCAGCGGCAACGTGAGATAGTCACTACTGCCGAGAACCGGTACCAACTCCAGACAGGAAGAACCGTTATTTTCAAAACGCCGTACACTGTTTGGCAGCGCCAGGCGAATATCGCGGATGATCTGTTCCGCTGTCGCACTGGCATTGCTGGCCCACATTGAACGGGAAGAGGTATCGAGCCAGCCCAGCACCGACAGACTTATAAACCGGGTACTGACCAGCCCAATAATGCCAGTGATCACAATCACCATAATCATTTCGATCAGCGTAAAGCCGCCAGCACCCACAGCCATGCAGCGCCGTGGCATCAGAAGTTTCCCCGCAATGCCGACAGCCGCAAGCGCTGATTGTCCGGCCCGCTGACCGTCACCTGAATCAGTTTGCTGCGACTACTGACGTTGCCAACGCCATCCTGGCAACTCACCTGCACATCCACCTGATACAGCGCCACGGCAGCCAGCAAAGCGCCATCCAGAAACCGGCCTTGTTCGCTCAAACCATGAAAATCGTCCACATCATCAAAATCGCTACGCCCCGACTCACCACCCTCTGGCCCATCAATCACACAACGACCGACACTGCCGCCACCCAACGGGCTATCCTGCTGAAAGTTCAGCGCCAAAGCGTCATCCAGATAGGATTGTGCCAACTGCACGGCGCGGGTCTGCCACAGCGGATTGGCACTCTGCCCCACCCCAAAACTGATACTGCGCGTAACCGCCGTCAGCGCAATCGCAAGAATCACCAGGGTAATAACGGTCTCAATCAGACTGAAGCCCGCTGCCACATAACGACCCGACTCAGCCATATGGCCGTTCACAAACATGACCCTTCATAAGCGTATCCCGAGGCACTGACACAGAGTTGAATAGGCGGAGAGGAAAGCACACAGAGCTGCAACGGCTGATAGGGCACCAGCTGACCATTACCATCAAACAGAATCGTTGTCGGCAAGGACGGCAAATCGCTGCAGCCAGCCGCCAGACGGCGGCCAATCAACAATGACAGGCCGCCACGTTCCAGCGTCTGCGACAGCACCACACCCTGATCAGCAGACAAACTGGCGAGCCACTGATCACCCAACTGAGAAATCACCAATCCCACCGCCGCATCACTGGAGCGCGACAGCGATACCTGACGCGCCTGCTGAAAAACCCCCAGCCAGTGATCAACAATGATGCGACGATCATAGCTGTCGCGACTGGCAAAGATGCCGACCGCAGCAGCAGACAACACCCCGGCCAGCACCAGTACCAATATCAGTTCAATCAGCGAATAACCGTTCTGCCGCCCGGCAGCCACCAGGCATCAACAGCCGGTAGCAACCACCGAAACGACCGGGGTGATATTGGTCGAACCATCGGCTGCTTCGTAACGGGCATAACAGTTGGTTTTGGCCGGTACCAGATCAAACTGCAAAGTGGTAATCGTGGCACCCGCCACGTCTGAGGTGGCGTAATCGGAAATCTGCGCGGAAGCAACAACCCCGGCCGCGTCGGCAGTCGGATAGCCAGAAGCCATCGTCACCACCTGGCCATCCAGGGTCACGGACGACGAGCCGGAATTGCCATCCGCCAACTGCTGGGCATGGGCAATATTGGACGACGAACGTAGCGTACCTGCCAGCGCATTAAGGCTAGCCAGTCGGGCATCACCACCGAGATCCGCAAACCGTGGCAAGGCGAACGCCGACAACACACCCAAAATCACAATCACCATGATCAGCTCGATCAGGGTAAAACCGGAAACACGTTTCATACATCACTCCTGCGTGACATCTGCCTGACTGTCAGGTTACGACCGCAGCAGGGCTACGGCACACACGAGACAGCGAGGATTAATTGATCTGTTCCTCCTAACCATAGATCACAGCATCGTGATTGCCCGCGCTCTTACGAAAAGACACAGAGCCGCCCTGAACCACAACAAAACACGGGAAAAAATACGGAAAAATGACGCCACCAGCGCCACTTACCGACGAATGACTGGCAGGTTTTCAGAATTTCACAGCCTGATTTGTGTCAGTATGACAAGCCATCAAACGACCATACCCTTGCTACGCCAGCCGCAATCACCACGGCCAGCGGTAAACAGATTACCCGCGCACTCGTAACAAAGATGGATACTCTGTGGTCAGAACGCTTGTTATAGTCAAAACCAAAACCGAAAGGACAGGAGGCTAGACCCACATGAACAACCTGCACATTCTTATTACTGGCGGGGCCAGTGGTATCGGCCTGGGCATTGCCGAACAGCTGGGCAAACAGGGCGCCCGCATCGTGATTTCTGACATCAGTCAGGAAGCCCTGGACAAAGGTCTGGTTCAACTGAGAGAAGAAGGGATCAACGCCACAGCAGTCGCCGCCGATATGTCCGACATCACCGCAATCGATGCCCTGGCAGCCCACTTTACCGACGACCCCATCAACGTGGTGGTCAATAATGCCGGGTTGCAATTTGTTTCCCGCCTGGAAGACTTCCCTGCCGACCGCTGGAAATTGCTGATTGATGTGATGCTGGTTGGCCCCGCCATGTTGTCGCGAGCGCTATTACCGGCCATGCGAGCACAAGGTTTTGGGCGCATCATCAACATTGGCTCGATTCACAGCCTGGTCGCATCGCCCTACAAATCCGCCTATGTCGCCGCCAAACACGGCCTGATTGGTTTTTCCAAGACACTGGCACTGGAAACTGGCGATACCGACATCACCGTCAACACCATCTGTCCGTCGTACGTCAAAACACCGTTGGTTGAAAAGCAGATTGCTTCCCAGGCCAAAGAAAACGGCATTACGGAAGAAGAAGTGATCAACAAAATCATGCTCGAACCAATGCCGAAAAAGCAATTTATCGACATCTCCGAAATTGCCGGCACCGTTGCTTTCCTGGCCAGCCCGGCAGCCAAAAACATCACCGGCCAAACCATGGTGCTGGATGGTGGCTGGGTCGCTCGCTAACACTCACCGTCAGATTAGAGATCCCCTGGGCCGATGGTGCTGCCTATCCGCAACACTGAATCATCGTCGGCAAGCCGCCTTCTACGGCGTCCAGGGGCCATTTCAATCTGATCATCCCGCTCCCTCAGGCCGGGGCCGGGTGGGTGTATTGGTTCCAGGTGTCCTCCACCACATGGACGGTGGTCTATATTTACAGGCTACCCCGCTGCCGCTCCCCGTGCTGCTGCGCCCAGCTCCCAGATCGGTAAAAATACGCCCAGTGCCAGTATCAGTACCAGAATGCCCATCAGCACCAACATCAAGGGTTCCACTGCGTCCGCCAGCTGTTTCAGCTCGTAATCGATTTCTTCCTCGTAAAAATCTGCCACGTCGTTCATCAACTGGTCGATTGAACCGGTCTCTTCGCCCACCGCCATCATTTGTAACACCAGCGGGGTAAACAGCCCGGAACTGGCGGCAGTGCGGGTTAACTGGTCGCCGCGCTCCACTCCGGTCTGCATCAAACGGATCGCCCGACCAACATGACGGTTACCGACACTGTCCGACACAATCGCCAGACAGCGTAATATAGGTACTCCGGCCGACATCATCATCGCCAGTGAGCGGGCAAAGCGCGCCAGTGCCATGCGCCGGAACAAGGAGCCAAAGATCGGCAGCCGCAGTTTTAACGCATCCCAATACACGCCGCCGTCCGGGGTTTTCTGGTATTGCCAGGCGGCTACCACCAGCAAGATCACGCTCAGGACGATCATGGAGCTGTAGTTGGTTGCAAACTCTGAGCTGGCAATCAGCACACGGGTCGCCAATGGCAGCTCCGATCCCATATTTTCAAACACCGGGATAAAGTTCGGAATGACGTACAGTGTGACAATGCTGATGGCTGACACCATCGACATCAGCACCAATGCCGGGTAACGCAACGCGGACTGAAGCCGTTTTGAGGTTTCCTGTTCCATTTCCAGGTGTGCCACCAGAGCTTTGAAGGCTTCTGGCATACGTCCGGTTGTTTCACCGATGTGCAGCATGTTGATATAAATCGGCGAAAACACCTTGGGATGCTGCCGGAAGGCCGACGTCAAATCGCCGCCGGAGGTCAGGGTGTGGGAAATATCAGCCACGATACGTTTGATTTCGACGTTGGGAGACGATTCGGCCAGGCCATTCAAGGCCCGAATAATGGGCACTCCGGCACGGGTCAGTGCCAGCAATTGGCGAGTAAAGATGATTTTTTCAGCCAGTCGGATACGACGGGAATGCCAGAGTGGCATAGCCTCGCGATCGCGGCTGGCTGGTCGGGCATTCAGCCCCAGTACCAGAATCCCCTGCCGTTGCAGCTGCGTCGCGGCACTTTGCTGATCTGCGGCCTGCACCTGACCCGTGACCGCTTGTCCACGGCCATCGCGGCCTCGATAGTCATAACCCGGCATCAACCATTGGCCTCATCAAGGGTGGCAGAAACCCGGAATACTTCTTCCAGCGATGTCCATCCCTGGCGGGCATAGTCCAGCGCAACCAGCCCCAGTGGCCGAAAATCCGGCTGCCGGGCGGCGGCTTCAGCAAAGGCGTTGGCATTATTGTCACGTAATGCGGTGATCAGCGGGCCACGTATTTCAAGCAGTTCATAGATACCGACCCGTCCCTGATAACCGGTGTTATGGCACTGGTGGCAGCCATGGCCACTGCGATAAGAGTGGTCTGCGGCTCCGGCTTCCATGGCGTTCAGCCAGGCACGTTCCTGCTCTTGTAGCGGCTGCGGCTGAATACAATTCGGGCAGAGTCTTTTAATCAATCGCTGTGCTACCACGGCTCGCAGCGATGACGCCACCAGATAGGTATCCACGCCCATATCGAGCAGCCGCATGGCACTGGAAGCAGCGTCGTTGGTGTGTAATGTCGACAGCACCATATGGCCAGTCATGGCTGCTCGCAGACCGATTTCGGCGGTTTCCTGATCACGCATTTCACCCACCAGAACAATATCGGGATCCTGCCGCAAGGCAGCGCGCAGCACCGTGGCAAACTCCAGCCCGACCTTGCTGTTGATCTGTACCTGATTGATGCGGGGTAATCGGTATTCCACCGGATCTTCCGCTGTGATGATTTTTTTCTCTGGCCGGTTGAGCAAATTCAGTGCCGCATACAGAGTGGTGGTTTTGCCACTCCCTGTCGGCCCGGTGACCAGAATCAGCCCATGAGGACGCTGGATCAGATGGCAAAAACGCTGCCGTAATGGCGCTGGCATCCCCAGCCGTTCAATGTCGAGCAAACCGCCGCTCTGATCCAGCAGACGCATCACCACCGATTCGCCAAACGGCACCGGCATGGTCGACAAACGGACATCGATGCTTTTGTTGGATACACGAATATTAAAACGGCCATCCTGAGGCAGGCGTTTTTCCGAGATATCCAGCCCCGACATGATTTTCAGGCGCGACACCAGAGCCGATGCCACCCGTTTTTCTTTCATGATTTGTTCTTGCAAATCACCATCGATGCGCAAACGAATACGCAGCAGGGTTTCTTCCGGCTCGATATGAATATCCGAGGCTTTCACCTGCACCGCATCTTCAAACAGGTTTTGTAACAGTCGCACCACTGGCGCATCGCTGGAATCGGAGTCCAGCGCCATCTGGTCTATGTCAAAATCGCTGGCTTGCAGTTCGCCTTCCAGCTCACCGGCAATCGACGCAATTTGTTCCTGCCGCCGGTAGAGGCTGTCCAGCAAGGTCAGTAATTCCTGCTCACGTACAAAAGCGGGCAGTACCGGCCTACCCAGTGCCCGTTGTAATTCGTCCACCAGCATCAAATCGGTTGGATCCGCCATACCCACTCGATAGCCGCCACCTTCTTCGGCCAAGAGAATGGCGCGATAACGCCTTGCCTGCCGCTCGGGCAGGCGCTGCACCAGTGCCGCATCAATACGAAAGCGGGACAGTTCGATAAAAGGAAAATGGAAACACTCGGCCAATGTCCCCAACAGCTGTTCTTCCGCTAAAAAGCCAAGATCGGTGATGGCGCGCCCGAGCTTCTTGCCCGAACGCTTTTGTTCCGCCAGTGCCTGTTGCAATTGGCTAGCGGTGATCAGCTGGCGCTCCAGCAGCAGATCACCTATGCGGATCTTTTTCGAGGTATCCATCAAATTGCCACTCCTGGCCTAACGCTCGCTGGCCGGATAGCTTTCTGCCACAGAATCATGTGGCACGGGTGTCTGCAGCGACGTCAGATCACTGGCTGGGGATTGCGGTTTTAACGCCGCCACAGCCTCTTGCGCAGCGGCTGCAGGCGTGGTTGCTATGGCTGCAGTCTGTTGCCGCAAGTGTTCGTTACTGGCGTCAATCAGCCAGCCGGTCAGCAGCGCAATGCCAAGCATAATCAGCATGGCACCTGCTAATACCAGCAGTGCGTCTTTAATTGGAAGTTCCCTTTCCGGAGTATCGCGCAGCGCATGGCTACGCGGACGAGTACGCAATTCATGCGTCTCGGCGGGTGCAGTCACAACTGACCCTTTTGTATACCATTGATGGTTCATGGTGTTGGCCCTCCGGGGGTAGATACAGACGGTGCCAGGGTGGAGAAACGGCGATTGATTTCACCAATTTCTTCCACCGGAATGGCTCCGTCCACGATGTGCGGCTGAATCAGAATGACCAGCTCGCTTTGCACACTTTCCTGCCGCTGCTGGCGGAACAGCCAGCCCAGCAGGGGAATATCACCGAGTAACGGTACTCGCGCTTCGGTCGTGACCTTGCGGTTTTGCATCAGACCGCCAATCACCACTACCTGACCGGACTGCGCCCGAATAATGGAATCGGTCTCGCGTACGGTGCTGTAGGCCAGCGGCAGGTTAAATTCCTCGCTCCCCAGCTCAATGGTTTTGACCCGCTCTTCCACCTCGGTCACGGTCGGGTGCACATGCAGGATCACTTCTTGCCCGTTGCTGATCTGAGGGGTGACATCCAGTGCGATGCCAGAGAAAAAGGGCGTCAGTTCAATGTCGGGGCTTTGGGTGCTGCCGGTAGTCGAGGTCGTGGTGGTGGTACTGACTTCGGTAACAAAAAACTCGTCCGACCCCACTTTGATAACGGCTTTCTGGTTGTTCACAGTGGCAATACGCGGACTCGACAACACCCGGACATCACCCTGGGTCTGCAACAATTCCACCGCGCCGGTGAAATCACCCATACTCAAGTTGAGCGAAAAAATACCGCCAATACGATCGGCATTGTCCAGCCCCACACCAGCCTGCCCGGCGGTGACCGAGTTACGGCTGCTAGTGGCGGCCAGCGTGTTCCAGTCGATGCCAGCCTGAAAACCATCGTTCAGGGTGATTTCAAGAATTTTGGTTTCGATCAGCACTTGTTTGCGAATGCTGATCTCGGCCTGGCGCAAATACGCCTCGACCGCTGCCTGAGTCGATGGCATGGCGCGAACAATCGCCAGACCGGCATGAGCATCGACGACCACTTGTGCACCCTCCTCACCCTGTATCAGCAGTTGCAGGGTGGAACCCAGTTGTTGCCAGAAATCCGCTCGGGACGCCGTTTCAACTTCGCTGGAGTTCACTGTCCGACTGCCGGAACCTGAAACGTTAGATCCACTGCCGCCATTACGTTCAACATTGGACACCTGGCCACTGCTGACTTGCATGCCAGAACGGCCATTGCGGCTCACATTGAGGTAATCAATCGGATAAATCCGGGTTTGCTGCTGACGCGGCAAAACCTTCACACCATAACGGGTTTCGATAAAATCATAGCCATGAATATCCCGTACTGCTTCCAGTGTTTCCCGCAGGGTTACCTGTTGTAAATGCAGCGAAATCAGCCCTTTCACCTCCGGGTGCAAGACCAGATTGACCCCTGTGCCATGCACCAGGCTGTTAAAAAATACCGCGACCGGGGTGTTATCTGCGATGACATCAAAGCGCTCAACCGCAGCGTTAGCCTTCGCCTTGTCAGCGGTTGTACTCGCCATCAGGTCAGCACCCGCACCCGTATTAGAGTCTGCGGACAGCGCCCGTTGATCCACAACTTCTGCCGCTGCCGCGACCTGCAGCAGCGGTTCAGCGGCAGCCGATGGTGGTTGCAGTGGCGTCTGGCTGCAGCCAGCCAGCGACACCAACCCGGTGAATACTGCAAGCAACAGCCCAAGTAGCCGTCGTTGCTGGTGAATTCTCAGAGACCCCGTCATTGTGATTGGTTTCCTTCAGTGGTCGTCTTGTGCTGGCGCGCAGTGGTCGTCTTGTGCTGGTGCGCAGTGGTCGTCTTGTGCTGGTGCGGTTGTGAGCGCAGGGCGCTGTTAACCAGCGTCAGCCGTTGAGTGTCGGTGGCTGATCGCAATAGCACGCCCTCCGTATCAATGCGAATTACCCGATAACCCTGGATACGATCACCACTGGAGAGCAACTGATTGTTAATCACCACCACCGCCTGACGGCCCAACTGCAGTTGTTGCAACACCAGCGGCTCAGCGGCTACAAACTCGACGGGGGGACGGGATTCATTACTGGCCCAGGCCGGTGGCCGGGTTGGATCCGAATCTGCCTGTACCGTCATGACAGCGGTAAGTGCTGCCCACAGAATGACTCGCAACAAGAGGTTATCCACCGACCACCTCCGCTTGTGTACTCAGGGTGAACACCGTCAGCGACAGCTCTCCCCAGGGATGCTCTTGCAGACGGTAGTCCAGTGACTGCCAATAAATCCGGCCAGGACTGGTATCCAGCAGACGCAGGTAATGATTGGCGCCACGCCAGGTGGCCTGTAAGCGAATCCTGAAACTGTGTTTCCAGAGCAACGGTGCCTCGGTGATTGGCAGAATCGAAGCAGTCATGGCATTGGCACCAGCCGGTACTGCCGCAGTCTGTACCGCAGAGAGTGATGTCGTGATTGGCGCAGCAAGTGAAAGCGAATCAGCAACCGGTTCTGGCGGCAGATTTTCCAGTGACAGCAAGACCAGCTCCGGCGTTTGCTGCAACACCGGCTCCAGTAATGCCACCATCTGCCTGGGTGCCACTAATTGCTCGGAAAGATTGTCGGTCATCTGGTCCAGCGCCCGCTGTTGTTGCTGCAGACGTTCCAGACGACGTGCCAGTGCCTGATTAGGATCCTGCGGTTGCAGCTGTTGTAAAGCAGCCAACTCGCGATCCAGATCGGCCATTGTCTGCTGTGAGCTCGCCAACAATTGTTGCTGTTGCTGCCGTTGTTGCCACAAAGGGTCGATACATACCCAGCCTGCCAGTAGCAGTAACACCATCAGAGTGATGGACAGCAGCCGTAATTCTCGCGGTGCCAGCCGCTGCAGTTGCGTAGTCAGCTGAACAACCAGCGCAACAACCAGCGCGTGTTCCAGCCAGTTTCCTGCCCAGCCCGCTCTCCTGCTCATGGCTGTTCTCCCCGGATTATGGGCCATACCGATTCACGCCTGCCGGGCTTCGCGGGTCGGGTGTCCAGAACAAAACCGAACCCCGGCATTTGCCCGGTAATACCTATTTGCTGAAAACGCCGTTGCTGATAGGCCGGCAGTAAACCGAGTTGTGCCAGATAACGGGACACCGCCACCGGCTCGCGCACCCGTCCGGACAAGGCGATCTGCTGGCCCTGATCACGGATGGCAATCTCTGCCAGCCAGACGTTATTCGACGGCACACTGCCCAGCTGGGACAGCAACGGCAGGAACGACTGTGAACCGTCCGGTAGACGACTGTGCCGTTCAATCTGTGTCAGCAAGGC
>TARA_R110002167_G_scaffold9799_6_pt1 | contig 21484 bp, 3 predicted proteins | sample TARA_R110002167 | Tara Oceans TARA_R110002167 (sample SAMEA4398238) | marine metagenome | biome: Polar Biome; feature: [MES] marine water layer (ENVO:01000295) within the mesopelagic zone...; material: water (ENVO:00002006), including particulate matter (ENVO:01000060) such as......
ACATTTTAGTAATATAAATGGTCAATATCAAACAGCAGCCGCTAAACTCCAAAAAGGACAACCTGTTACATTAAATGGAAAACCTATGAAAACTAAAATGCAATTAGATAGTTGGTATAGATCTCAAGAAAATTCTATTATGCAGTTTGTACGAGAACGAAATGAAACAATACTAAGATAACTATGGAAGAACTAACTGATAATAGTAATCTGGTACTTCCAGGTGAAGATACAATAGATGAGAATAATTTAGTTAATACTACAGAGGACGAGAATAAACCTTTTGAGTTAAATTCCACTGCAAACTTAATCGGAGAACTAGCTGGAAATACTAAGGGATCTGCAGGATTTCAACCTAGATCAGGAGTAATGCTTTATGATGTAGATGTAGATGCTTATTCTAAATATATAGATGAGCCTTTTTCTTTTATAGCAGATAATCCTAATGATCTTAGAGCTTATAATCAAAGTACTGGTGAGAAAATATTATATGGATTACCTAAATTAGGGGGTAGAATTATGACTAATATTATAGGTGCTATTCCGGGTTCTGTATATGGATTAGGAGCCGCTGGAGTAGATTTGATTAATAACGGCCCTGATAAAAGTAATATGAAAGCTTTCTTTGATAATGATTTTAATCGAGGGTTAGATGCTGTTAATGAGTGGATGGACGATAAACTTCCTCATTATTATACACAAGAAGAACAAGAAGCAGGATTCTGGCAATCGTTAGGAAGTGCTAATTTTTGGACTAATGACTTTTCTCAAGGACTATCTTTTGTAGCTGGTGCAGTATTATCAGAAATGATATTAAGAGGTATAGGAGGTAGTAGTAGACTTGCTAGTGCTAAGAAAATACTTAGTCGAAGTAAGAAACCTTTAGCAGTAGGGACTTCTGCAAAAGATGCAAGTAGGGCGATGCATCAAATGTCTATGAGCCAACAGTTAAATAATTTTGGATTAACTTCTAGGCAATTAATTACAGGAGCTGGGTATGAAGCTGGGATAGAAGCTAGACATCATTATGACGCCACTGTAAATAACTTAGTACAAAAACATAAAGAGAATAACGGAGGCCAAGAGCCAACTCAAGAAGAGATGTTAAATATAGTAGATATTGCAACCATGTCTTCTAATGGAGTTTTTTCTGCTAACTTAGCTCTTGTTGGATATAGTAACTATATGATGTTCCCTAAAATATTTGGTAGGGGATATAACTTAAGGAATAAATCTCTTGGATATGCCGTAAGAGAAGAAGTAAAAGATGGAGTTACAATGTATAGGAACGCTCTTAAAGATCTAAGTAAGTTTCAAAATGTGAGAAGGCATGCTTGGAAATTATCAAAACGTCCTTTATATGAAGGGTTTGGAGAAGAGGGAGGACAAAGATGGGCTGATTTAGCTGGACAATATGCAGCTGAGAGGTACTATACACAGGGTAGAGATCCTTCATCTATGGACATGATTTCTGAAATGTTAAACGCTTTAGATGATACTTTTGTAGAGGCTTATGGAAGTCCGGAAGGCGGGAAAGAAATAGGTATAGGGGTTATGTTAGCAGCTCTAGGTCTACCTAGTTTTGTTAAAACAGATTCAAAAACAAATAAACAAAAATTTAGTCTTGGGTTACATGGAGGTATCTTAGGTAAGCATGGATATTTATCAGATCTCCGATCAGAAAATAAAGCAGTTGATGATTTAGTTAACTATGCTAATGAAAATCCAGATGCTTTTGCTTCTTTGAAAATTAACTTCGAAAACATGGTTAGAGGTTTATCATCCCAAGAAGATATGGATGCCGCCCAATCTGTTGATGACATTTTTGGATATAAAAATGCTCAGCATGATGCCTTCTTTAGTTTCGTTCAATCTAGAGTAGAATTAGGTTATTGGGATGATGTTGTAGAGAGTATTAACTCTATTAGAGATATGGATATTGAAGAGTTTAAAACTGCTTTTGAATATGGAGATGTAAGTAATTTAACAGATGACCAGTTACAAGATCGTAAAAATGATCTTATAAAAAAAGCATTAGAGAGAGCTAATAAAATTAAAGATAATCATGATAATTTAAATAGTCTTTTCGGTAATTTTTCTAAATCTCATAAAAGAGAATTAATTCATACGGCTTCTGTAGCTGATAATTTAGATGAAAGAGAAGAGGCTTTAATAGGCAAGTTAGAAGAATTAGCTAGCAGATCTTTTATTAATAAGGAGTATGATAGTAAAGCTTCTAAGGATGAAAAAGAATATATTAGTTTAAAAGATAGACTACAAAATGCATATAATTCTATATTAGGTAAAAGTAAAGAGTTAGACAACTTAGAAGACTCTGAGGAAGGTAAACAATTAAAGCACTCTTTAGGAATAAAAGAATTTACAACTCCATCTCAATTAGTAGAACTTCATAATATATTAGCTCCAAAAGCTGAAATCCTTTCTAAGTTATTAGAATCTGATAATTTAAGTGAAGAAGAAAAAGAAAGTACTGAAAAAGAATTAGATAGAGTAACTAGTAGAATAGCTGAAATAAAAGCTTTAGCCAATGCCGGAATTGATCCGGAGTTAAGTTCTGAAGAAGCTCAGTTATTGGAAGAGTGGAGACAAGAAGACCCAGGAGGATATGCTAAAGGTGTAGAAGAGGCTACTAAGATATTAAAAGATCTTAAAAAGATTCGAGCTAGAAGACATGCATTTATAGACTTATTAAATCAATTAAAGAATTTAGATACTGCTCGACCTAAAATCCAGTTAATGGAAAATGTAATTAATGATATTAGGAAAGATGATATTTATAATAAAATAAGTGATTCACAAATACAAAGTCTATATGCAAAATATGAAGGGCAAATATTAGAATTTGAATATGTAACAACTGAAGGAATAACTAGAACTTATAGAGTTAGAATGGAAAATGAATTAGACAAGGATAATAATCCTGTCTTAACTAGAATACCAACAGTAGAAGATGCATATAAACATAAATATCAGCAAGAGTTAGACAAGTTAAAAGACAAAACTGATTATATTTCAGAGAATAGAAAGAAAGCTTTAAGAGAGAAGATAGCGGGATTAAGAGATAAGAAACAAACTTATACAGCAACATTATTAAAAGAGGCTAAAAATATAAGAGTTATTAGTTCTACCCAGGTAATGAGGGAAAAGATTGAAATGGTCTCTGAGATTGTAAGAGATAATTTTGGAAATGAATTACGTAATTTACATGATAAACTAGCAGGTAAAAAGTCTGAGATTAAAGAACATAAAGACAGATTAGTAGAGATATGGGAAAAATCTAAATCAGGTAAAAACTTTGGAGTATCAGGACAGCAAGGTTTATTTAGTGCAAAAAGAGCTAGTGAGTTAGCTTCAAAGATTCAAGAAACAATAGAACAATTACAGGAAGAGTTATTTGTATTAGAAAGTAATGCTGAACTATTTAAAGACTCTGTAAGACAAATAGATTATATTATTTCAGAGATAGGTCAAGATGGTATCACTGATGTACAACGTATGGAGAAGTTAAATACACTACTTCAATTTGCTGAATATGATGATGTAATAAAACAAGTTTATTATGAAGATCAATTGCAGTTTAATCCTATCTTAAAAGATGTATTAACAACTGAGGATATTTATCATCCTGAAACAGGAGAGTTTGTAGAGTCTAAAGTTGTAGTTGATAAGGCCAAATTTAATGAGTTAGGGCAAGAGTTATTAAATTCTGAACTTAGTCAAACTAGTTTACAGTTTATTAGAGAAATGGATAATGCTATTAATCTATTAAAACAAGAAAATAGTGAACTATTAGCAGCTCAAGAAGAGATAGAAGCTATTATTTCTAATATATTAGAAGTAGATTTTGCCCCTGAATCTCTTGTAGAAGAAGTTTTTGATAAACGTAGAAAAGAATATAAACAATATAGAGCTAATAAAGAGCAGATAGAAGCTATAAGTAGTAAGATAGATGATTTAACTAATACTCTAACAGAAAATGCTCCAAGTATTATAGCATATAAAGCTGCTCAAAGAGCCGAGAATTTATTAAAAGCGGCCCAAGTTATATCTCTTATACATCAAGACATTGCCGGGCAGTTAGCGTATGTCAATTCTTTTATGGAAAGTTTAACAGCCCCTGAAGTAAAAGAATCTAAAGAATCCAAAGAGTCTAATCAAGTTAAAAATTCAAATCCTTCTAGTAGTACTTTTAAAGATCTGGATGAAGACGAACTTAATGCTCAGCAAAATGGCAATAATGAGACGGGGGCAGTATATACCAATCAATCTAGTATTGGAACTACTAAATTAGCTAAGACTATAGCGGGAGAACATGATACTATTAATAGTAGGAGAATGGCTTTAGAAGATAAAGGTACTTTAACCTCTCAAGAAACCTTAGAGTTAGAAAATATAAATGCTCAATTAAGATTAAATGCTATTGCAGGTCTTTTAACTAGCACTAGAGGTGAATATCAAATGTCTAAATATAATTTTATGATTGTTACTAGGAATAATATTCCTGATAATTTAAAAGATAAAATTGTATTTTATGATGTTAACGCTAAAAAGAACTTTTTTAAACTGGCCAATGATTATACAAGTAAGACAGATCCACAAACAGAAAATATTAAACTAGTTTTAGTAGATCTAAAAGGTAATCCTGTAGAGTTTAGTGGGGGAATAGCATATGCTAATCTATCTGAAGCAGATGTATTTTTTAAAAGTGGTGAATATAAGTACTCTCCATATGATCTAAATAAGGATGGTACTTTAAAGCCGGATATACAAAGTGCAGTGGATAGATTTAAAGTGTTTAGAGCTAATCTAACAACACTAGATAAACCTGCTTATACTACTATCTCTGGAACTTCTAAAGGCTTTAATTCTTGGATTAATGGTGATAAGTTTACAAGTGCTTCTGTACTAGATAGAATAGTTAATAAAGTAAGTCAAATAAAAGATATTAATTTATATGTTGCTAAAGCTAGTACAGTAGAATCTAATATTGAATATGTATATACATCTAAAGGATTAAGAGGTAAATATAAAGTAGGAAATGGTATGCCTTATATTTCTAAGAATCAGAATATGATTCCTGGACGTATAGATAATTTATCTGAAGCTCAGATTTCAAATATCTATAATATATTAAGATTGTGGGGACAGCAGCAAGCTGCACGATTTCAAGGAGATCCGAACTTTAAAGAAGACACAGCTAATTATTTTAAGGATATAGATAAAAGTGTTTTTCAAATACTTAGAGATTATGTGTTCTTTGGAGAAGCTTCAAAAGCAAGAGAAGATGTATCTCGTAGATTTTATATAGAAAATAATGTTATTCAGTTTGGAGAAAAGAGTATATCGTTTGCAGAACTAGCAGATTTAGAAGGTAATACAGATATACATAATGAATTATTAGAGTTTTTATCTACTTTAACTCCACAAATAAATGGATATTTAGTTGATCAAGATGTTAGTGCTAGAGAAGTTGCCACTAATAAAAATTATAAACTTGCTAAAGTAAAGAATTCTAAAAGAGTTACTCCTGAATATACTGAGTTTATAGCAGTATCGGTTAATGATAACTTAGAAATAGATTCTGAAGTATGGAATAATTATACAGAGTATTTATTATCCCCTGAATTACCTGGAGGAATGTCTAGATCAGAAATAGATATACCAGTTAAAGTTAATATAACAGAAGATTACTCAAATCAAAAAGAGATGCAGGGGTTATTACACACTGTTCCTCAAATTAAAGGGAGATATATAGCTTTTAATTCTTCTTATGAAATAACAGAAAGTCCAAAAGGAAAATCAACTAGCAAAGTTAATCCAGCTGAAAAATCAAAGGGGGAGAAAACAGCTGAAAGTAAATTTAAAGGGGTATATAACTTAGAGTTTGGTAAAGAGTATGAAGTATCTATTAAATATGCAACTGGTCAAACTATTCGTGTTTTTAAAGTTAAACCTAGTAGTGTAATTAGTACTTCTACCCAATATGCATTTGAAGTTACAGATGAAAATAAAGTTGAAAAAGATTTTATTACTACACATGTAAACGCAGTTTTAAGTGCTCCTGAATTCTATAGTGGTACTTGGGGAATAAATGATTTAAATATAGAGGGCCAGGAGCTTACTGTAACATTTACACTGGTTGACAATTCAACAAAAGAAAACTCACAATTACCTCCTGGATTTGAAAATAGTTCTCCTGAAGATGCAGATCATACAGGCACTGTAGCTCCGTATATACAAAAGACTACTTCTTATCTTGATTTACCAATATTAGATCAAGTATATATACTTAGTAATCTTGATATTGATGCAGCATTAAAATTTCGGGAAGCTATAGCTAGAGAAAAAGGAGAGCTTTCCCCAGAGGCAAGAGCAAAAAGGATAGAAGAGCTGGAATATAATGAAGGAGTGGTAATAACTGATGAGGAGCTAATAGAGAAGTATTTAGATAATATAAAAGAACAGAGAGAAGAACTAATAAAGGATCAAAATTGGTTTAAGGAGGCTGATTTAACAAAGTTTAAAGAGGAAGATGTTCAAGACATATGGGAAGGGCCGGCTAATTCTTTTGGAATATTAGACGCTTATATAAAGTCAGTTTATAAATCAATGTTAAGTGATAGAACAAAGCAAAATCCTAATGCAGGTAAAAGAAACAATAGACGAATTAATTTTACTCCTCCAGTAAATACTGTTAAAGGAACTCCTTTAGTAGATTTAAATAATGAGCTTTTATGGTTTAACGAAAATATGCCTACAGATCTATTTAGTATAGAGTTAATAAGAGGGTTAATAGATGGTAAGTATTATGGGGAATTAACTAGAGAGGGTCAAATATTATTATCTAATGAGGCTATAGAAGGAGCATTGTATCATGAGTCATGGCACGCTGCTACTAGGTTTCTGATTAAAAACTCTGACAGAATACAAATGTATGATGAGGTTAGAGGTACTAGAGGTAAAGCAATGACTTATAGTGGGGAGTATAAAAAATTAGCAAGCTTTACAGATAAAGAGGCAGATGAATGGTTAGCAGAAGAATTTAGAGAGTATGTATTACAAAAAGGAGACTATAAAGTAGGGGGAAGAGTTAAGAAGTCTTTCTTAGATAGAATTTTTGATTTCTTGTCTAGGGCTTTAAGATTTTTCACAGATCCTAAAAGTAAATCTCAAGATTTAATGGATAGGATAAATACAGGTCATTTTGCTAAAGCATCTATTGTAGATTATAACTTTGATGAAAATGAAAAAGTTAATATGTCTGTAGAACCGTCAGCTTCTTTTAAAAATGATATCCAAGAAGGTATGACAATGCACTTCTTTAACATAGCAACTAGAGAAGATTACTTAGATTATAGTACAGCTACAGATCCAACTACAGATTTAAATGAAATAGCATTAAAAGTGTATGGTAATCCAGTAGATTATATGGATAAAGATGATTTAGGTAGAGTTGTGTATGATGATGATACTGTATATGGCAGTTTAATGTTAGATTTATCAGATTCTTGGGAAGAAGCAAATACAAATATGCTTAATAATACTGGAAATGAAGATATTTTAAATTTCTTTGCTAGACAAAGAGCTAATATATCAGATAATATAAGACTACTAGCTGACCCAGCTAAATGGGCTGAGTTTAAAGATAGTCATGCTGAGTATCTAACACGATGGGATATTAATATGTTAGAAGAAGAAGCTGAAGAAGATAAGCAAGGAAGAAACGCTTTAGATTTTAGTCCAAGTAATGAAGTAGATCCTAATAAACTTATACCTAAACCTTTAAAACTGTTAATTGCTACATTACCTATGTTAGATAAAAATAATAATCCAACATTTAATTCTAGTGGATTTGCTAGACTTGCAGATTTTGGACTTATTATATCATATCTTTATAAAAACTTAACTAATTTATCTTCTTCTGAAGAAGTAATAGAAAAGTTATATGATTTATCATCTAGTAAACCTGAAATTTATTCTTTAGTTAATAGATTAGGATTAAACACTACAACGCCTCAGACTAATTTTGAAGGGTTAACTTCTAATCAAGCAAAACTACTTGTATCATTTTTAATACAAATGGATCAATCTGCTAATGATTATTTAATTCAACAAGTTGATTCCTATGGGGGTAGATATTTTACTAATGCTAATTCTGTAAGAGTGTCTAGTATTATAAGAGATGCATGGCAATTAGCTTTTAAAACTAATGCTATAGATAAAAATTTAGGTAGAATTAAGAATGGTAAAAATGTTTTAAATACAAGTAAAACCGTTTCTATAAATGGTATTAATAGATCTATTAAATCATGGTTAACTAGAAATAAAGCACTTGAGGAATCTTTTGAACTTTTAAAAATATTAGGTATTTCGTTTACAGCTCCCGCTGCTATCATAGAGAGAATAGAAGAAGGAGAAGCTAATAATGTTAAAGAAGCTATTGATAGAATATTTGATACAGTTTTAGTAAATAATGATATTACTGACCTTTATAGTAATGAGTTATATGGTAGAATGAAAACGTTAGTAGACGAAGAGTTAAAAGATACTAATATATCTATTGATTTACAACATAGAAATCCAGATGGTAAAACTGTATATGGTATTACATTAAAGACCTTTATAGATAAGATAGCTCATAAATTGAACGGGCAAAATAGAATGGAAGTAATAAATAATATGTTATCTAAAGACAATATGGCTAATTCTTATTACTTAAAAAGAATGTTAATGTCTGGAGATCAAATGAAAGTTTCTATTCTAGAAGGGTATAAAGAACATACATTACAAAGTAGTAAACATTTATCTAAAAGTAATTTAGGGGGTATTGGATTAGCTCATATGAATGCTATATTTTATGGTCATATACCTATAATAAGACCTGCAGACTCTAAGACTGAGTATGCTATTAAGTTGGGAGAAGACCCTTCATTAGCTATGAGTGAAGAGGATGTTATATCTGTATTACAAGGATATTTATATGATGAAATTTTAGTTACTAATAAAGTGAATACAGCATCTGAAGATTCTTTATTAAAAAGAGTGGGAACTTTTTCTGAGAACGCTAAAGGTTTAAGATTTTTTAAAGATATTAATTCATTACCTGAGCATTTACTTACTAAAGATAATTTAACATCTAAAGAATTACAAGCTGCTATACAACAACCATCTGTAGTTGAAGACTTAAAAACGCTTATAAATAGAAAAGTTAATGATACTAAATTAGCTGCACAAGATTTAAGATTAGCGTCTCCAGTATATTTAGGGGGAATAGATAAAGATATTAGAAATAAAATAGAAAAATTAGTAGGTAAGAATCCTGAAAAAGTATATGAACATGCTATGAAACAATTAACTTATCTTCAAATGATAGGTATGATAGAGCAAAGTAAAATATTTCTAGGAGATCTTGGATTATATACAGATTTATTTAAACGTGTTAAAGGTGTTGTAGGTGCTAAAAAGTATCCTGTAACATCCTCTTCTTTTGTGCAATGGATGGAGGATAATATGCCTTATAGAGCATATAAGAATAGATCTTATTCAGACTCTAAAGGTAAAGCAGCGCCTATAAGATCACTAGTTAGAGGAGATATTAAAGTGGACTCAGAATATATAAATGATTATAAAGCTATTATATCGGTTTTAAGGCCTAACTACGATCTTAGTAATTTAGATAGCGCATACATGGGAATGGATGAGTTTGACGGAGGCGGAATGATAACACTTGACTCTTATAGAAGAATTCTTAATCATGTAGGACAGTGGACTGACCGTCAAGAAAATCTGTACCAAATGATTATGGATAAGCAAATTCCTACAGCTAGAGATATAGCATATTTCCCACCATTAAAACCTCAAGTATGGGCGCCACTTATAGCTGATAATGTAGAACTTAAAACATTTCATAAATTTGCATTATTTCCAGTTCACCCTCAATTAACTAGAGTTGTTGGGGATGAACAAGGATTAGGATCTAAAGTTATAGATGAAGTTTATGAAGATATGATTACTAATCATATTGATTATCAAATATTTAACTCTGTAACAAAGGTAGGGGGAATTACTAATCAGGAAGGAGAATATGAAAGCTTTTATCAAAACTCTGAAAATACTTTAGGAATGCAAGGATTTAATTCTTATAAACCTATTGATTTAGATATAGAGGGTAATGTAAACAATTTATTAGAATTTGATTTTGAATATTTTGGTATCCAAGTAGATATGGCCCCTAAAAGAAAGAACTTTGTAACTATGGGTACACAATCTAGTTCTATATTACCTATTAATATTTATGATAACGGATCAATATCTGAAGAGCATCAAGGGCAATTTAATGAGGAGCAAACATGGGAAGAAGTTATTGAAGAGTACCATACTAGTCAAAAAGCAATTATTGATAAAGATATAACAGCATTAGTAGAAAGATTGGGCCTAAAAGAAACAGATGGAGGATATAGCTTTATTAAAGGGGATTCAAACACATTAAAAGACACTTTACTTGAAGAGTTATCTAAAAGAGATATAGCAGAGGGGACAAAACGAGGAATAGTTAAATTATTTGAATCTGATACAAAGTATATTAATCAATTATATGATAAATCAAAGTTAGAGACTATATTATATGCTATAGCTACCAGTTCTGTTATAAAAAGAAAAATGCCTGGAGGTATGGCAGTATTACAGTCTTCTTCAGGGTATGAGATAGGAATGAGGGCTCTTAAACAAGAAGAGTTTACAAAACAACATTCTGATTTAAATTTAAAGAAACTTAGATTTTATAGAAAACCTGCTGGATATAGAGATGATCCTAATGCTCCTACACTAAGAATGCAGGTATATCTTCCACATTTCTTTAAAGAGTATTTAGGAGAAGATTTAACTATTAAATCAGATGGTATCTATAAAGATGGTATTAAAGTAGGAGATGCAAATTTATTAGAAGCGGTAGGATTTCGTATTCCTACAGAGGGTATAAACTCTCTTGATGCTATTGAAATAGTAGGATTTTTACCAGAGTGGGCAGGAGATAATGTAATAGTTCCAACAGAAATTGTAGGTAAATCAGGGTCCGATTATGATATTGACAAGTTAACTATATATGTACCAAACTATAAATACAGAAAAGGAAAATTAACTAAGATAAAACCTAATATGGTATTAGGAGAAAATGCTACTATGTCTAGATTACAAAATATGAGACTATCAGAGTATTCTTCATTTATAGGGACAATGAGGACGTTAGGAGCAAGTGAAAAACTATTAGATACTTATGAAACAAGAATGGATAATAATGAGCTTATATCTAGTTTATTACAAGAGCTTAAAAATTCAGACGAATATCAAGGTATTGTAGAAAATATAATATCTATTAAAAATTCTTTTCCTGTAAATAAATCTGCTTTAAAAGAAGCAAGAGCTGATTTAATGTCTATTGCAATTATGGATGAAAGTATTGAGGAAGTCTTCCCAGAAGGGGCAACTAAAACTAAATTAGTTAGTACTCTAAGACAGATTCGTACAGAAATAGAAGAATTAGACGCTCAAATGCTTCCAACCTTTAGCAAATTAAATATTACTGAGCAAAATACTAAGAAAGCTATACAAAATCAATTACAAGATATAATGAGTGGTATTATTTTACATCCTACTACATTCCCACAATTAATAAACCCAGTTGGGGCAGGTATATTAAAAAGATACGCTAAAGAAATTTCAGATCTACGAATGGCTGGGGGAAGAACAAAGGCTGGTAAAACTAATTGGGCTGATGTATTAGATTTTGGTAGTATAATTAATACTACATATAGGATGCAGTCTGGTATTGGGGGAACAGGAATTGTTGCTGTAAATTCTACTCATCATGCTAAGTCTCAACGTGCAGGTCTTGGTATAAACCCTCAAATAGACCCACAATTTAATTTTGAAGGTATGAATAGTAGTGATATTTCATTGTCTAGAGCTAAAGATATTGATAATAATCATTATATTAGTGAGGCTATTAGTATGTATATAACAGGATATGTAGATGTAACTAAAGATGATTTTGTATTTGATATAAATGCAGGTAAAGATCTAGCAGGAATACATATGTTACTCTTAAGAGCAGGTATTCCTTTAGAAACAGTTGCTTACTTTATGAGTCAGCCTGTTATTGATGATTATATACAAATGAAAAATCAATTTCAAGGAGCACATCTTCTTAATGGACCTGGGTTTTTATATAGAAGTAATGCTAAAATTGAAAACACAATAAAAAAACAATACGGTAAAGCAAATGTAGTTCCTGCGCCTTTGAATATAGACCTTTTAAAATCTATGGTGGGATTAAGTACTAGTGAAATAACAAAGAATCCTTCATTTAGAGTTTTACAAAGACAGATATTTGATGATTTTTTAAGATATAAAGAATATTCTGACATGTTATTCTATTTAGGACAATCTACTAATTATGACACTTCTAGATTAAAGAATTTTAGTGAAGTTAAGTTTATGGAGGCTATGAATAGAAGAGTTAGAGAGAGTAATTTCTTTATTAATGAGTCTAGAATAACAGATAACTTTGGAAATCCTACTAAAGATAATATATTAGATATTTATCCTACTACATATTTATCATCGTTTAAAAGATTATTTGAAATTATACCATCTATTTACTCAGAATTAGACTATAAAGCAAAAAGAAATATAAATCAATTTATGTCTACATTAGCATATACTTTAAGTGCTCCAGACTCTGGTGTTATGAAGGAGGATATTTTATATCATTTAGATCAATTTGATAATTTTATTAGTACCTATATTGTAACATCTACAATGCAGGATAAACATCGTATTCATAATGAAATTAAATCTTTATTTCAAGGTAGAGATAGTTTACCTAGAAAAATAAATAGATATAAAACTGATCCAAAATATAGTAATAATCTTTTAATTCAAGAGTTCTATCCTGTGTTACAAAGTATTGCAGATAAATCTCATCCTGATTATACTATCGATAATTTAAAATTATTTAATAAAAGATTACAAATATATGATATAAATTTATTAGCAGATTCTTATACTGAATTAAAACAACTTAATCAATCATTAGCTTTAGACATTTTAAAATTTAGTGTATTACAGTCAGGATTTTCTTATAATCCATCTGCATTCTTACAGGCATTACCTGCAGACGAAGTTCTTAAATTTACTGGTGAATATTTTTCAGAGGAGCTATTAGAAAACTTAAATATGGATAATATATACCGCCTGTTTATACAAAATAACGCTGAGAATTCTAGAATAGTAAAGACAAGTTATGTAAATACTGACGAACAGAAAAAACGGTTTAGAGAAGGAGAAATTTTAAGTTCTCATCCTTTACCTTTTATAGCTCAAAAGGTTTTAATTAATAAATCTAAAGAGGGAATTAGTACTAAAGCTAATTACTTTACTAAATTATTTCAATTTGATAGAGTTACAGATAAAGGAAATATATTTAGAGAAATATCAAAAAGAGGTTTACCATTTAGATTAATAAATACAGGGTCTCCTATTTTATCTAGTAATACCTCTAAATATGGATTATCTACATTAACATTAAAAGATTCTGAAATAGAACGTATATTAAATACAGATAATACAATTATACATACTCAACCACAGGGTTTAGATAGTCAAGAATTTTTATTACCTAATGGAGCCCATGTAAAATTAGAGTATATGGGAATGTTTAATGAAGTCTCATTTAGACAAAATGAAAGTATACGTGAAAGGTTTGGAGTGGGTACATTGGATAAGTTAGCTAAATTAAATGGCTATAAAACTTATGATAGTTTTGAAAAAAGTACTAAATTTGCAACTAAACCTGTTACATTTTATACTGTACAGGTTATAACAGAAGGATATACTATAAAAACAGAAGACAACGCATTAGAAGCAAGTGCAACTCAATTTGAATCTCAAGATGAATTCTCTGAATCAAGAAATTTATTAGATATAACTAGTGTTCAAGCTTTTGAAGATGAAATAGATGATATTCAAAAGGAAGGAGAATGTCTAAAGAAATAGATTAATATGAAACCATGTTCAATACAAAGAAATAAAGCCGGAGAAATAGAGTTTATAATTGCTCCTAACGGAAATAGATCACAACTATTTGATAATTTAACTTCATTAGTAGAAGATAAAAATACTGCCCTTAAAAAATATTCTTTGACTTTTACTAAGTCATTTAAGAATTGGTTCGGAAAGTCTCTTTATAAAGATGAAAATGGAGAACCTTTAGTTGTAATGAACCAGGAGGGGGAGCCAATGTATAGGGCGGCAGATAAAAGTGAAAAACATGCTACTGAAAACTATGGAAGTTATAGAACAGCTAATGTAGATAAACTAATACAAAGTGTATATAAAGAGTTTAATTTATTAGACTCTAGAGGAATGTATAAATCTATAAGTCATGATATAGACTATCTTGCCCACACAATAGAAAGAAAGTATCCAGGACTCAATGTTACTCCTCAACAATCTCATGATGGATGGACTATTTTACTTACACCAAGAACTAGTTTACCTATTGATAATGCATACTATCAAATAGAAGAAGATACTTCACAATTATCGTTGACAGGTAAGTTTAATACTAAAGTAGAAAAGACTTTAATTAGATTTTTAAATTCTTTAAATATAGATGTTAAAATAAATGATAAATCTCTTAATAAAATACTGAATAGTAAAAAATGGAAAACTATAAATCCAGATAAAACAGCTAGACTATTTGGAGCTGTAGATTTACTAGAAAAATTAATAGTTGTTAGTGAGAATAGACAATATCAAACACTTCCAAAAACTGCTGCTTATATTATATGGGAGTTATTAGGAAGAAAGAATATAGTGAGGAGACAAATATTTACTAGTATACAGCAGTGGGAAAGATTTGAAGAGCTTTATGAGCTTTATGCCCCAAAAGATATTAAAGAAAGAAGATTGAATCCGGAATGGATGAATAAAGATATAAATGATAGATACTATTTACCTTCTGTAAAAGAACAAATCATTATAGATTATTTAGGAGAACTTTTACAAACATATGGTGAGCCTACAGGTTTAGCTACAAACGAGTCTGCAGATTTAAATGCTGAATATTTTAGAAGAAGAAAATATCCTCCTATGAAATCGCCAGAAAAGGTTACTAAAATCGAAGAGTTATATAAAGGCTTTTTAGGTAAAGCTTTTGGTATTTTTCAAACTCTTGATCCAGCCCAATTAAAAACAGCTTTATTAGATATTGTAGAAGATGTTTACGCAAATGAAACTAAAAAGTTTTTACAAAGAGAAGATAGAAAAGTTAATCCAGAGGATATGACAGAAAGTACTAGTACTACTAGAAACTTTTGGACTAAAGAAAAATCTTCTGGATTATTTATGGAAAATTATGAAGATATATGGAAAAATAATCCTGATCAACATGAAATCTGGAAATTTTTAGAAAGTTTAGGAATTAAATTAAGTGGTTCTATTGTCTTAAGAGAATATGGTGATGTGTATAGGAGTGGTAAAGAAACATTACATGATATAGATACAGTAGTACCTTTAGATATGTTAGAAAGAGATCCTTTATTTCCTATATTATTATCCACAGTAAAAAAAGGAGCTAGAGATGGATATTTTAAGCAAGCTTTTAATAAAAGAAATACAGAATTTGTTGTAAGTTCTATAATACCTATTTTAAAGCAAATGTCTTGGTTTAAAACAATAGATAATAAGTTTGCGGTAGGGAGTACATTAAATGGTAAGAATATAGAATCTTTTGAATTAGCTATAAATGAAACTTCCGGGTCTTTTCAAGCATTTGTTGGGAGAGAACATCAGAAAGGTGAAAGTATTACATTAACATATGAATTAAAATTAGAAGATTCAGATCCTATTACTCTAGATTTTTTTGTAAGAACTCAAGAAGGAAAATATCCAGAACGATTTGAAGAAAGCTGGAAAGATGTTAAACAAGTATTTGAAGCAAAAATAGGTATGGGAAGATCGAAAGATTTAATAGATCTTATTATGTTTAAACCTCGTAAAGGTATGGGGAAACGATATTCTTTTCAAAATGCAGGTTATAGAATGTTTACTTCAGATATTCCTATAGTAAAAGACAGGGCTCCTAATATAAACGATAAACCAAAAACTGCTCTTGAAGAAGAATTAGAAACGTCTTTTACCCACTTAGATAAAAGAATGGTAGCATTCTTTACTAAATTTGGAATTAAATTAGAAGGAGTAGATAAGTTTAAGAATACTGGAACTATAGCTCGAGCTAAAATAGCTCAAAATGTAATACAAGTATTAAAAGGAAAGAAAAAATTTGATACTCTCACGGAAGAAGCATCTCACTTTTTAATTGAAATGTTAGAAGCAACAGAAGATTCTAACATGAATTCTATATATAATACTATGAATAGTGAAATAGAGACTTATAGTATATATACTGATATAGTTGCTGAAAACTCTAAATATAGAGAGTTTTATACTAATCAAGGGTATACAGGAGATGCTTTAGAACAGATACTTCGTAAAGAAGCAATGGGTAAGGTATTAACACAATATGTATTAAACAAACATGCAGGAAGATCTAGAGGATATGATTCAGATGCTAAAATAGACCGTGTTAAAACTTTATGGCAAAGAATAGTAGATTTTTGGAAATCTATGTTTAGAACTTCGTACCAAAGAAATTCTTATATAAGAGCGTCAGAGATTATGTTTAACTCTGCAATTGAGGACTCTAATAAATTATCTTTAGAAAAGAAAGAAGGTAGATTAAAATTAGCTGATATAAACTTAGCCCAGGTTGAAGAAGAACAAGAAACTTCAAATGATCAATCTTCGATACTAGGTAAATTAAAAAATACAAATACGAGTTTTGAATTAGGAAGAGTAAATGCAGAGCAAGAAGGGATTAAAGCTGCTTGGATCGAAGTGGGGGAGCAAGGAGAATTAGAGAGATATATTGGTAAACCGGGGACTCCTTATGCGGGAGTAGTTATAAAAGGCAGGGTGAGCGATGAAGTTAAAAAGTTTTTCTGGAAAAAAAGAATTAGTACAAAGTTTGAAACTACAGAGCAGAAAGAAAGAAGAGAAAAATACTCAGAAATACGTAAAACTAGTGGTACTGAAGGCCATTTAGCTATTCAAGATATAATTGAGAGTATACTAGGTAATAAAGGGCCCTCACATCGTAAAGAGTTACAAATTAATTCTCCATTTAATGCAGAGCAATTTAATATTGTATATAAAAATGTAAAAAGTTTATTATCTGAAATTAGAGCAACTCAAAAGAAATTAGATCCAGAAGGTAAAGTAAAAATTATAGCAGAGCAGCTTGTACATAATCCTACTGAAGGATATGCCGGAACTGTTGATGTTCTTGCTGTTTATAGTAACGGTCAAGCAGATATCTTTGATTGGAAATTTGTATCTCCTTCTAGAGAGAAAGGAATTGTAGTTAAAGAGAATGGTAAATTTGTTATTAAAGAAGATCCTTTTTTAGTTAAAATGGATACCTATAATATTCAATTAAGTGCTTATAAGAAAACTTTGATGGATCATTATGGAATAAGTCAAGTTAGAAAATCAAGAATAATACCTATTCATGTAAGATTTAAATATGACACTGTTACTGAGGAAATGTCAAATGAAATTTCTGTTCTTCAAATGGGTTCTGATATGAGTGAATATTTAGAACAAATACCAGTTGCTAATGAAATGACAGATTTTGATTCTTTAAATGATATTTTAGAATCACAGATATATAAACGAGAAACATTAAAAAGACGATTTGAGCAAGCAAAAGGTGCAGCACGAGAAAGATTAAAAACAAGATTAGATTCTGTAACGAAATCTATAAGACAAATACAAGTAAAAAAAGATATTGGTTATGTGTTAAATGAAGCTAAAAAGTCTATTAATAAAGCTCAAAAAAGACTTGGGGTAGACCTTAAATATCTAGATGATGGATTACTAAATCCTGAGTATATGACTAATAGAGAACTTTTAGATTACTATGAGGATTTAAAATTTTATCAAACATTACTACAAGTACCAGATTTTTTACAGGAAATTAAACAAGATGATGCAGCCTTATATAAAGACATTGTTAAAATACAAGAACATGTTGGTAGAATAATCAATAATGAAATTAAAGTTGGTGAGCAAAAGCTTTTACAAAGAGGAACTGAATACGCGGAAGGAAAAGGAATAAAAGGTCTTACTACTTTTAATGCTGAGCTAGGATTTAGTACTTCATACTTTGTTTCCTTATCTAAACAATCTAATCCTTTCCTAAGAACTCTATGGGAGACTGTAGATGGTATACAAATACTTAAAAATGAATCATTAAAAGCACTGGCTAACGAAATTGATACTATACAACATAATCTTTTAACTAAGTTTTCAGGTGAAGGGGTGGCTGTTTATGACAGATTACTAAACCCAGAGACAGGTAATTTATGGGCTAAATATTCAACAGAGTTTTGGTCCGCTCACAATAAAGCAATAGAAAAAAATAATGCTAAATGGTTTAAAGAGAACTATGAGGTTAATGAAGAATATTATAATAAAACTTATCAAGAATGGAAAACTGCAGCGTTTAAAAGAATAGATAATAATTTTGAATCGTCTGAGGCAATTAAAAGAGAGAAAAAATCGTGGGAAAAACAGTATGATGTAAAGAAACATTTTAGTACCGCCTCTGTGAATAGAGGAGGGCAATTCTTTTTAAGACTAAAAGAAAGTAAAGAATCTGAATTTATGTCTAAAGAGTATGCTGAGATAGCAGCAACCCCAGAACTTAAAGATTTTTATGATTATCATGTTCAAAAGGTAAGAGAATTTTCAGATATGTTTGGTATGAAGCTTTCTCATGGATTTACTAGTAATGTTCAACAAGGTATGGTAGATACTTTAATTCAAAAAGGATTTAATCCTAAAGGATTAAGTGATGCATTTTTTGATTTACTACAGGTTAAAGAATATAATCCAATATTTGGTATGATTGATCCTAATACTAATCAACCTATTAGGGAAATACCAAGATTATTTACTTCTAAGATTACTGATAAACAAGGTAACATAGATTCTTCTTTAAAAACAAAAGATTTAGGTAAAAGTTTATATTTATTAGGAATGTCCGCAATGGAATATAAGTTTAACACAGAAGTTGCAGATGATATATTATTATTAGAAACGCTTTTAACAGATGATTTAGTTAAAGAGACACAAAGAAGTGAAACTGGAACTTTGTTAAGAGGTATAGATGATAAACTACTTAAATCAACAAAATCTACTAATTCTGATACATTTTCTGACTTTGTAGATATGTATATATTTGGAAGAAGTTTAAAAACTAAAGATAGAGTTAGGAAAATTTTTGGGCAAAATATAAGTATGAATAAAACTTTATTAGGATTAAAGCAATTTCATTCTATGCAAGTGCTTGGATTAAAAACCCCTGTTGCACTTGGAGCATTTGGAGCTGGATTAATAAATTTAAAACAACAAGCAAATAAAGGATTGTTTATTACTAAAGAGAATTATAATGAGGCTTTAAAATTAGTAATGTCTGGGAATTCAAAGGTCAGAGCTTTAGTTGAGCATTTTGATTTATATCAGGATGATAAATTTGCACTTCGTGCTAATAGGCTATCAGCTGATTATAAGAGTAAATATATGACAAATGATAATTTCTTTGTATTTTTAATGGGTGCTGATAGAGGATTAGATGCAATAGTTGGTGTAGCTATGGCAATGAATCATGGGCTAGATGAAGAAGGAAGAGTTAAACGATTAAAAGACTTACCTGAAGGAACTAAATCACTTTGGGAATCATTGGAATATACAGAAGATGAACAATGGAGACCTCAAGCAGCTAGAGATAGATATATTTCTAAAATATCAAATTTAGATAAAAAAGCTTTTAGTCAGTTTAGAAATAAAAGTAGAGAAGTATCTAGTAAAGTTAAAGGTACTATGACTGGAGAAGATAAAATGAGAGTTAATTCTACATTAATTGGTAGGTTAATGTTACATTATAAATCTTGGTTACCAGGAATTGCAATGGAAAGGTTTGGAAATACTAGATATAACTATATATTAGATCATTTTGATGAAGGTACTCATAAAACTTTTTGGAATAATTTTGGAGCAGATGTAACTACTAAACAGGCATTAGACGCCGAGGTAGGAATGCATGAACATTTAGGTACTGTTATGCAAGATTTAGGAAAAGTTGCTATAGACATTGTTACATTTGGTTATGGCCCTCAATTTAAAATTAAAGAAGAAAAAGCTAGATTAGAATTTGATAAATTCTTATTAGAACAAGAAGGAAATCCAGAATTTGAATATGAAACTGAAAATGAAAAAGAAGAGGTATTTAATAAGTTTTTGGAATTGAAACGAGCAAATATACGAGCTGCAATTACTGAAATTCGTGCTGTTGTTTTATTAATGCTACTTTTAATGATGTTAGGGAGAGATTGGGATGATGATGGTAAAGTAGATATAAGACAAACTTGGGTTGGAAGAAAGTTATATGCAGTATTAAATAGAATATATAGAGAAACTGCTGTAATTGTAGATCCAAGAGAATTTATGCAGAGTAGATCTACAGGTATACCATTATTAGGAATGGCTGAAAATGGGTTTAAACTAGTAGCCAATTCTTTAGATCAATTTACCGATGACGTTTTTGGACAAGATTCTAAAAATGATAGATCAGGTAGAGGATATTACACATTTAAATTCTTTCCAGGAGTAGGGGCAGTTGTAAAAACTTTAGAAATTTATGACCAAGATAAGTCCGCTAAATACTAACTGTTTAAATAATTACAAATATTATATAGAGAATACTTTAAGGTTAGTTCTTCTCCAGCTTCTATTTTTCTTATAGTCTTTATTTTTTTATAATCTGTATTTTCATTATCATCTATCAATGCGCAGTTAGGATTGTCATTATGATTAATAAATCCACCAAGAGGTGTGCGTATATAATCATGTTGAAAGTTTGGATCATAAGCGTGGCTAATACCTACCTCAATATCTCCAGGTATATCTTCTGTGGCAAAGAGTCCAGCTCCATGTATAGAAGAAGGCCCTATTGAAAGATAATCTGGTAAAGGTTTATATGTGTTATCTTTGTTTTTCATAAGTTAATTTAAAAAAAATATAAGGTGGGTTTTCATTTCCCACCTTATTTTTACATAGACATTTTTAATAATAATAGATATCCAATTAAATCATCAACTGTATCTTCAGTTTCATCATTAATTCCTTTATTTTTAATTCTTGCTAATTTATCATCTAATCGCGCACAAATAGCTTCTGTAGCATTTAATTTACTGAATACATTAGTAGGATTTAATGCTGTATTACCATAAGCTTTATTTTTACTTATAAGTAATTCAGTTATCTCTCTTGTTATTTCTCG
>TARA_R110002167_G_scaffold85408_2_pt1 | contig 21471 bp, 29 predicted proteins | sample TARA_R110002167 | Tara Oceans TARA_R110002167 (sample SAMEA4398238) | marine metagenome | biome: Polar Biome; feature: [MES] marine water layer (ENVO:01000295) within the mesopelagic zone...; material: water (ENVO:00002006), including particulate matter (ENVO:01000060) such as......
TCTTTGATGGATCACCACAAGATTCGGGAGGTAGCGTTGCAGGCGCATTGGGTGAGGGTGGTAGGTTTTGACCATGGAGTGGTAAATGATAGTTGTGCAGTTTTCTGTGCCAAAGACGAGTATGGGAATATTTATGTGTATGATGAGTGGAAGAAAAAGGGGGCGAGTATAGAGGATATACATGCAGCGTGTACGACATGGGGGAATATACCGGTGGTTGCTGATTTTTCTATGAAGACGGGACGGGTAGATGCAGCGAGTGTGTGGGAGGATTTATTAGATAAGGGTGTGCAGTTGATAGAGTGTACGAAAGATAAGACGGCAAATATTTTGTTAGTTAATCGGGCGTTTCATTTGAATCAGTTAAAGATTATGGAGAGTTGCATGTATACGTGGGGTCAGCATAAGCGGTATCAGTATAAGAGGGCGAGTATGACTGGGACTGAGAACCGGAAAGAGCAGGTTCGGAAGTTTGACGATCATAGTTGTGATGCGTTGATGTATGCGATGCGCTGGTTAAGGGATATTAAAGTTCAATCTGCTATGGCGTTTGAGACGGGGATGCAAAGACCGTCACTTAAGGAAATAGTAACTAAGAAATAAGGAGAGAGAGAAATGAATAAAGAGCAAGTAGAAAAGATGGAAGTGTATAAATTATTTGAGGAGTTTAAGAGGGGAGCTGAGATGAATGTGAACATGCAGGTAAAAAAGGCCATATTGGAATGTGATGAATACATATTGTCAGCAGCGATTAAGGCGAATGAAAGGACGGTGAGTGAAGAGCGTGAAATGTCGCTTGGATCTCTAACTAAGAAACTGATTGAAATGGATTCAAAGTTAGTTGAAATGAAACATAGTTCTAATCCCTATGTATTGGCACAGAAAGTTATTAATCTAAATGAAATGGTTGAGAAAGTAAGGCAAGATTTAAATAATCTCACGACTAAATATGAAGAAATGAGGAAGGGTAAGTTTTTGGATACGTCTATAACGTCAGAAGAATTGAAGTTAATGTATAATGCGTCAGGCTGTAACCATATAGAGGTTGCCAAGTTTTTGGAAATTGATCCCTCCCGTTTTTACCAGATTTTAAATGGGCAGGAAAAGAATATTGATTATAAGAGAAGGTCTGATTTAAAGGAATATTTCAAGGACAAAATCAATGCCCTTGCATGATATTAAGTGTAGGGACTGTACACATATCTATACGGTATTTTTAGATTCTAATGGCATTAAAAAGAGAGAATGTGAGAAGTGTAAAAGTGAGAATACCTTTATTTTTTATGGGAATTTTAAGAGAAATATATTTTGTGGGATAAGTTATTTTGATGATATATCAGGTAAGGATAGAGGGAAGCTTACAAGCAAGCAGATAGATAAGAAGTGCAAAGAAGAGGGAATGGTCTATGGCTCAAATGATGAGATAATGAGAGAAGCTAAACGTTATAAAGGAATCAATGAGAAAGAGTCAGAACAAAGGAATGAAGTTTTAACAGATAAAATATTAAAAGTATTTAAGGAGCGAGGTGCATAATGCCATTAAAGAAAGGAAGCAGTATCAAAGTATTTAAGGATAATATAGCTAAAAGTATGAGAGAAGGAAAAGGCCGTAAACAGTCAGTAGCCATTGCTCACTCAGTGAAAAGTAAGAGTAAAAGAAAAGGCTATTAATATGAATGAGAAAGATACGTGTATTATAGAATGTTCTACTAGGCATGAGTTTTTATTAAATGTAATCATAAAGTATGGAGAGTTAAGTAAAGATGATATAGATTTAAAATTTAATGAAATGGGAGGAGTCTCACAAGAAACAAACAATGGAATTAAAAACGTTTCTGATAAACTAATAAGGGATATACACTTTCTAATACAAAGTCTACCCCTAAGTCCATTGTATAAACTTGTTAAAGATAACAAAGATAAGATTAAGAGTTAAATGATATATTTATATTATGAGAAAAAACCTAAAAAATTATAAGTATAAAACAATCATTGATAGATCAAGGAATTATCAAATGGTAGCACATGATGGAGGACGGCATTTTTGGTTTTATTATATTTCCCCAAGATTACTTAAGAAATACAAAGAATTTTATACAAATGAAAAATTTAAAGAGACAAAGTATTTTATAGAATATGGAGAAAAAGCATTTTTTAAATTATTTTGTGATTCTTTGTCTATGTTAATGTATAGAAAAACAGGAAAAATAGAACCAATAGTACTTGGAGGAGATTATGTATGTTTAAAAAGTATAATGTTTTATGCCCATATGATGAATGATATAAAACCTATACACAAAAAATATATTAACGATCAAATAAAATTAATAAATATTAGATATAACTATGTCAGAGTTAAATGAGCGTTTTGATGGAATAATGAGAATCCTTGCAAGGGATATTCATAAGAGATTGAAAAGAGAGGTGATGTTTCACCCTACCCGTAAATGGCGATGGGACTTTGCAGATAAAGAGAAGAAGATAAGTGTAGAGATAGATGGTGGTGAGTTTCTATCACAAAAAAAGATTCAAGATCCACACTCCAAGAAAAATAACTACGATAAGATGAATAACGGTGTTCTATTAGGGTGGCGTACCCTCAGGTTTAGAGGCTCACAATTAAAAGATGATCCTATTAAATGTATCGATCAACTAAAAGAATTATACGAACTTAAATAGGGATGGATATCCTATAAAACCATCCCTACAACAAATACATGGGAGAAACTCAACCCATATACATTAAGTATACCATTAAAAATTTACATTAATAGGTTCGTTAGGTATGGGTGGAGAAGGCGCAGCATTTAGATTATTATACTGCTCTTCAAAAGACGCTTCAAAGTTTGGATCTTGAACTGTTTCTTCAATCGTCTCACTTTCTAAAGAAGGATCGGGAGGTAGAGGAGGCGGTACGTCAGGATTACCCATGGTAAGCCCTAAAGAATCAGAGATTGAGTAAATGGCTTCCTGCTGTATCTGTGGACTAAGAGTAGATATGAGAGTGAGAATATCTTTGAGCGATAAAGATACATTTTTAAGATAGTCTGAGAACTCAGGTTCCATAGGGACTTCTGCTGCTTTTTCTCTTTCTTCTTTAAGTTTACCTATGATAGCTCTGTAATTTGGATAATCTAATGCCCGTAAAATAATCTCTTTAACTTCCAACGTTTCTATATCGCCAAAGATACCCTGTGTGGCAAGTTGCATAGTTGTTTGTGCCACTGCTGTAGGTGAAGGAGCTAAAGCCCCTGTCTGAACCTCAATCTCATACTGTGTAATTGAGTAATCATTTAAGATCTTTTGGGGTATTTGTATGGCTGCATTTTTAGGGTCTTCATTTTCACCTGTTATTGCAATACTTTCGGCGTCTTCATTCATATGAGCAAACTGATCACCTGATAATCGGATAACTCTAGGTAGCGTATAATAGAGCTGGACTAAAGAGATCCCTTTATTGGATAGATCTACTAAAAAGGTCTTGAAGTTACGCTGTATTTCTCTAATTGAAGACATCGGACTTTCAATTAAATCCCGTATCATCTGCCCTGAATTAGCTCCTACTGGCCGTTCACCTGATAACATCACTTCATTAATTCGTGCCAAAGATAACGCATCTTTTTTTAAATCATCTATATGACTTCTCATTAGTTGAATATCTTGTGAGAGCTTATTAGATATTAAGATGGGAGGCTGAATCTGCCCACGCTTAGACACAATAACATCAAAATTCTTTGATATGTCAGATGGATTAATGGAGTCAGGGGAGACTATTAACATGGATCGATACTTAGAAATTAATTCATTTAATTTAGAATAAGCAAATGTTAATTTATCTTGTGTCGCTATTAGATCCTTAACATCACCATACCCGACAAGGGTATTCGTTGTGGTGGGTGTAAATGTAGAGAATGGGAAGCCAAACGGATAATCGATAGGTCTATCCTCTAGGATATAATTACCACTATAAACAATTAACCGTCCATTCTGATATTTAAATATTTCCTTCTTTTTGGATTCTTCATCATCTGAATTACCGTCCTTAACAGGTTGAAATATCGTATCATCTTTTAGGTAGCACTCTATAATCGTGTAGTTAGTCTTAGTTGAACTTGGAAAGACTGATCCTTTACGTAAATACGCCTGACCAGCATCATCTGCATTTTCATAACCTTGTAAGATGTTTGTCTCTTCACCTTCATCAAACTTAGCTGATTTTGAAGGGTCTAATTGATCTAAAATATCTAGGACACGTTTATTACCATGATATTGCTTAATTAAATCGAACTTAGATAAACTCCTTCTCACAAAAATATAATTAGCGTTTTGGATAGTAGTGGCTTCTGGCTCAGGGAAGAAATCAAGAGGATTGATACGTGTTAAGGATACATTTCCGATACCATTCTGAACGGTTGAATCCCACGACGCTTTAGCAATGCCAAGCCCATAGATTAATCCGTCCCGTACAATCTGCTGATGAAGCGTGGATACATTGTTTGATAGCTTAATATTCTCCCAAATATCATTGATAATATCTGCAACACTTTCTATATCTTTTAAATGTTCCCAATTCGTATGACTTAAAGACGCAGGCTTCACAGATGTTGTTACCTGTGAGTCTAAGGCAATAGTCGCTTTAGTCTCTATTATCGGTCGTATACAGTTATAATAGTTACTATTACTCACCATACTCGGATCAGTACCATAACTATAACCTACACTTGGCGCACCATCACCTTCATAGTATTTCTTATATTTATCGAACTTCTTATGTGTAGATGAATTTTGAGCAGGCTTTAGTAATCCATTTAAATACTTAACTAACTTTTCATTCTTCTGGGGCATATGTATATTTTACACTAAATTACCAATAAGTCATATTAATTTATTCTATAAATGCTTTAATTTTTCGTAAAATATTACAATAATCATCCATGCTTTTATATTTTATAACAAGTAAAATATATATATGGAGTATCGGGTAGGTCAAGAGCTAAGATTTAAGAAAAATATAGCCATTAATTTATGGGTAGATTCGATTCTACCTGCTGGTCAGATGGGGCTAAAGAAGACGCATCTAAAAATATATATCAATGAATTTGCACTTAGTGTTCCTCTTGATATGGTATCCGAATTATTTACTACCGACATTATAGAAGAAGAGATTAAAGACATAGAAATAGCTGCAAGCAGTGCCGTAGAAGAACTAGAAATAACTTCTGAAAAAGAGATTGAGAATAAATTAGACGAAGAGATTGAAAAGTTATCAAAAAAAATAGCGAAAAAAGTATCTTCTCCAAAATTTAAAAATAAAAGAGTAGGTAAGAAAGATGCATAGCGATAAAGAGACAGTCTTAATCGTAAAGTTTGGGAAGCCAAGAGAAGAAGAGGGCGAGATTGTAGAGAAGAAAGAAGAGATAAAAGAAGTTAAAAAAAAGAAAGGGTACGACGAAGAGAAAGTTGAAGAGGTAGAAGAGGAAAAGAAAGGAAGCAGAAAAGATAGAGAAAGAGATAGTTCCAAGTCCTATACAGAAGAAGAATATGGGGGATATAGCCCCAGAGAATTGATAAGTAAGTTAGAGAGTATAAAAGAGTCTATTAGTAACCAGAACACCCGTGAAGCTCTTATGAAAATTGATAGTTGCATTATTAGACTAACTAAGAAGGAGTTACCTTCAGAGAGGAAAGACGATGTCTTCTCACGAGTAGATTTTGCGCTAGATAAAATATTGCCTAATCAAGGCAAGTCATAAGGAGTTAATCATGGGAGACATCCAAGAAACGGATGTAGAAGAGCAAGTCGAGGAAACTACCCTAAATTTTGGGCAAGGTGAACAAGACACTCAAGACACATCAGAAGGACAAGTTGAACAAGCAGTGTGGAACGAAGATAAGAGATATAAAGATCATTGGGGTGAAGATCCTAATAAGATGTATGAAACTCTTAGATATCAAGAGAAAAGACAAGGGGATTATGATACTAAAATCAAAGATTTTACAGGTCAGGTAGAGGAATTAAATCATTATAAGAATGATTACGAAACTCTTGAGAAATTAATGGAACACCCTGTTTTAGGTGAGAAGCTTCTATCAGTAATACAAGAACATCAACAAGGAAATCAACAACAAGGAAATCAACAACAAGAAAATCAAGGCACAACAGAAGGGCAAGGTCAGCAAGTACCCCATTCTAATGAAGTAAATGAATTAATGGACTGGAAGAATAATTTAGAGAAACAAGCAGAAGATCAATATTATTCAAACCAAAAAGATGAACAATTATCTCAAATAGCGAATTATGCGAAAGAGTTTAATATTAAATACGATAAAGACGATTTTTTAAACGCAATGAAAGGATCTAATGTTAGCCCGGAAAGCTGGGTACATTATTTCAAATCTCACGTTTCAGATATAGCACTCAAAAATGCAAAAAATAAAGCAGCTGAACAAGCTCTATCTACTAGAAATCAAATGTATTCATCTTCAAGCAGTTCAGATAAGGGATTATCTTCATTAAATGGATTAACTGTAGACCAAGCTTTAGACCGTGCCTTAAACATAAATTAAGGAGTATAAAAAATGTCATTATCCAGCACCCAACTTCAGGAGGCCATCGCTGTGGCGCACAAGCTAATAGCAGATGAATTAGCTTCAAGTTTTGCAAAAGCAAATTATTTCTATATGGTCATGGCAAGAAGACCACATCTTAAAAAAGCGGATGGAACAAAAATCCAAATTCCAGTACAGCTCGCAGCTAACGAAGCTAAAGGTTTCTTTTCAGGCGAATATGACACAATTCCAACTGGGGCTAACCAGCAAATTACATTTGCCGAGTTCGACTGGAAATATTTTGTGTCAAATTCTACCTTTAATTTAAAGGATTTTTCACAAGGAACAGGCACAAATGCGATCAAAGATTTAATCAAAACAAAGATTTCTTTAGCGAAACAAGATGCTGTTAGAGATTTAAGTACAGCTCTACATACATCTAGTGCAGCAGATAGTAATCAAATAAATTCTTTGAAAGACGCAGCGGGAGCTAGCGGAACAGCTTATGGTGGATTATCGGACACCGATCTAGCAGAGTGGCTATTTGAACGTGATACTACGACTAACACAATTAACTACGCAAACATTAATAACCAATTCCGTGTATTGATGGGTAGAGGTCAGAATATGAGTGATGAAACAGGGACATATGCTCCTAATCTCATGATCTCAAATTCGTTCGTGCTTGCGAAATTTTTAAACAGTCAACAGTCCCAGCAACAGTTCACTACAGACAAGGATTTACGAGCCGGATTTGCCGGATGTCAGTTCAATGGGATTCCGTTTGTGGTAGACGAATTTTGTACCGGAACCGGTGACGGGGTCGCAACAGACAACGAACTGTATATTCTTTCCACAAATACATTTCGTATGTACTGGAAATATGGATTTGAATCGACAAAAAGCCCAATGGATACATTGAGCATGAGATTACCAAACCAAGCAGCAATGAGTTCACAAACCTATCTTGTGCTTAACATGATTTGCTTTGCTCGTCGTTATAATGCGGTATTCACTGCATTACAAGCTTAAAAAAACTTATAAGGAGGTATAAAAAAAATGGCATATAAAGCAATAAATAATTTACAAACTATTGATATTGATTCACTAGATGCTGGATCAGCAACTAAAGAGTATCCATTAGGTACGGTTATTACAATTAATGATACATCAAAGGCTGCTGCTGGTGAGTTTATTTATATCAAGGCTCACGCTGGTTTCGCTACAGTTGGAACACCGTTTCAAATCGTGGCTGGCTCAGTTTTAGATGCGGAATTTAGAACTAGGGGGATATCCACGCTAGTAAGTGGGGCGAACATAGGATTCAACACTACTGCAATCACAATAGCACATTACTTCTGGGCTCAAACAAGTGGTATTTTGACTGCTGCTGCTAAGGCTGGGATCACTGCTGGCGATTTCGTAAAAGTAGATAATTCTGAAACGGATGTTGAAACAGATGGCACAACGTTGACAGTTAATTCAATCGGGATAGCTAAAACTTCAACCGCGGATTCTGCTGTAACTCTAGCGATAATTCCTAACCGCACAGTCACAATCTCAGCCTAATGTTTGCAGCACTATATAACCCGATAACGCTTAACACTACAGACAACCTTAACAAGGTGTTTGAGGCAGGGGAACATCGGACTAAGTATGTGGCGGGATCAGTTATTTATTTAGAGGAAATCATTGTTTCACCAAACGATAGCTCATCAAAAACAAGGGCTATAGGCGAATATATGTGGGTCGGGGCAGCAGCAAGTTTGAACGCTGGTGTTCCGGGAATGATAGTTCCGGGTGGTTTCGAAGGTGAGGCCGAAATAGGTACTTTGGATGCCGCAACAGCGGGACAAAGGATCGCATTCCCGACTGTTGATGTTTCTGCTGGTGAGTTTACGTGGGTTAAGCTCAGTGGGCATATTACTGTTGCCGCTAATGTAAATGTTGTAGCAGGTCAGTACGTAAAAATAAGTAGAGGAAATTCTAATGTTGAACAAGGGAATACGTCTGGAACAGTCTTCGATGAAGAGTCGATTGGGATAGCCACAACATCTACTGTCGGTGGAGAGTCGATTCTAGTAATTAATTCTGGGAGGACTGTAAAGGTAGCGTAATGACTAACTACGGATGGATCAGCGAGCAAAAGGGGATTCAGTTCCATAAATCCACTGGGACTGGGACACAAGCTGATCCGTTCGTACCTGAGACGGTGACGACTATCGAAGGACATTTAGATTTTGATACGGCGGTGAATTTTGCAGTCACCGTCGGGTCAACTTCTTCGATCATTAGAGGAACAGACGCAGACAGAAAATTATTAGTTTTAGTCAACGATTCAGATTCAGTTTTATTTTTATCTCTTGGTTCAGCAGCGGTTATGAACACTGGGATAAGGTTAAATGCAAATGGGGGGTCAATCGTTCTTGAAAACCCAATATTCACAGGCCCAGTTTATGGAATTTGCGCACTCGGTGGAAAAAGAATTGTCGGGGTGGCTGGGCTTTGACTACCATATACAATCCGCAACAACTAGAAGTAGATGAAAACACATTTATTTCAGCCTTAGCCTTTACAGCCAAAAAAGTTATTGCTACTCGTAACGATGGTGTATCATTTGAGACGGTAGAGATAGATAATAATTATGTAAATTCAATTTCATTTGATATTTCGAATGGAAATCTTTCGATCGCCCGTCTTGATTTGACCACCTTGATAGTATCTCTTGACGGTCGGTATTCACTAACAGGCAATTTTGTACCGTACAATTTAGTTATTCCAAGTCCTGCGTATGCGCTAAACGACTATACAACAACAGGAATTTTTTCAGTAGATAAAAACGCAACCAATCTCCCTACCGACATGCCCACTTGGAGCGATAAATTGGTTTTGCAGGTATACAATAGTGGGAGCTATAACGGAACCCAATTTCTGTATACGGCAAGCGGGACAACTAGCGTTCAAATAGGCCGAATTTACTTTCGTATGTGGACTGATGCGGCTGGAATAACATTTTCAGCTTGGCGAAAAGTCGCTACAGAAAACGAATATATGCCTCTTCATCTAGTCGAACCAGCTTATTTTAGCGGTGATGTCGATACGCTCACGGATTCTGGAATTTACACATGCAGTTACATGTCATCGAATCTACCTAGTCCGCTTAATGTTAACGCTATAACAATTGAAGTTATTCGAGTTTTTCAGTCTGCCTCGTCAGCGGCTCTTGGCATACGCCAAATATGTAGACAAAACATTTATTCGTCATCGTTAAATGACATTGAGCAAAACAGAACATATGAACGTGGGTATAGTTCAACTGGGGTATGGGGTGAATGGCGATTAGTCACAACTGGAGGTATTCCCGGTGATTTAGATAAATCATATACAAATATTGACTTATCCGCTGCTCCGTTTCGCACGATGACTGGTCTATGGTCGCTGGGAAGTCAGGCCCTTGGTATTGAATTTCCAACTAATTTTCCCACAAGTTCAGATTTCAATGTTTTAGAAACCGTAAAAATAGGTGCGTCTTTATATCCGGGCTGGCAAAAAATAATGAGTGCTGATTACGATTCGGCATCAACTCATGTCCGAGAATGGAAAAGAGTTTTAGATAACTCAGCAGAAACTAACTGGTACGAATACCAGTTCCAAGGCCAACCAATATCAAAGCAGGTTTTCCACACCACTGAATATGTAACTGCAACTCACGGAAACAACCCCGATACGTCAAATACGGCCGCTTATTATGTAACTTTGGGTGGCGATTCAATGTATGTTTATGGGTTTTCGGGAGGGTACGCTGAAGGTCAGACGCTGCGAATTTTACGAGAAACAAGCACAACAGGCGTTGTTGTCACCATATACAACAACAGCTACTACGCTACGCAAAGAATATTACTAATGAACGGAGGCACGTCACTGACTCTAACAATATATCAGTCAGCCGAATTTATCTTTCATAACAATATTTGGTTTCAATATAAATAGGAGAAAATATGATAGTAGCAGACATAATAGCTAGAATAAGGTTCCAAACGAATACTAATGACGATAATACGGGCAAAAACATTAATGCCTTATTTTCTAATAAGAATTTAGTTTCACAGTTGATGATGTGCTTAGACCAGTATGCATCATTCACCAAGGGGATACAGGATGTCTTTTCATATCCGTTAGGCAAGAATATACGGTCAATAACGGGGCCAGAATATGTAATAAGGGGAAAAGGTTATAGATCTATTTATATATGGAGGGGAGGTAGACGCTACATGATAAATATTCGTGATCTAAATTTTACTCTCACACGATTCCCCTACCAAAGTTACTCAGGAATACCCCAGTTTGTCTCTATTTGGAATGATGAGATTTATTTTTATCCTGATTCTTCAACCAATTACGACACAACAACATTAAGTGCAGATGTGGAGATAGCGGATGTCACAATTACGGTTGCATCTACAGCTAATTTCACTGATCAAAATGGACGTTTAACCATCGGGACCGAAAAGATACGATACGAGTCAAAGACCGACACAGAATTTATTAATTGTACGAGGGGCGTGGAAGAAACTACGGTTGCTATACATGAGACAGGGGCAGAAGTTAAAGAGAATAATTTAGAGATATTATATAACAGGCGAGTAAGGCCGATTACCGTGGATGATGATGATGTTGTTTTTATATCAGATATGGAGAGAGATATAAACATAACAGATGAGCATATGATCTCTATTATAGATCTTACAACTTATATGTTGTTATCAAAGATTGATGCACAAAGAGCAGCCCCATATAAGATAGATGCACAGATATTCTTAATAGAGGCTAAGAAGGATATTGAGTGGGGTAATTCAGATATAACAGGGGGATTATTTATTTCTAATGCGTTTAATTGGCAAACTTCAAACTCAGGGGCAACGATGTAAATGTTTGAAATAAAATTAAGTCAAACTAAAGGTATACGAAATGATAGAGGGAGAAAATTTATTCCTAATGATTATCTTTATAACATTAGTAATTATAATTTTGATGATGTTATTGGACTATCGAGAGTATTAGCACCTAATAGTGTCTATGATGTAGGGGGAGCAGAAGGGATAGATGGCATGTTCCAGTTTAGATATATTAATAGCGTAGGGGTATTACAGACAGAGAATATAATTATCATTGATGGAAAAGTATATAAGGATTTTTTAACATCACCCATTGAAATTTATGATGGATTAACAGCAGGAGTAAAATGTACCTTTGCAGTTCTAAACGATAAATTATTTATTTCTAATGGGACAGATCAACTTATTATATATAACGGTACAATCTCCGTTGAAATGGGTGCGCCAATAGCTGCAAATAATTTAGTAGCTGGTGTATTAACAGGGGCTTATTACTACGCCATGACCTATGACATAGACGGGGTAGAGACAATCACCGGCACAGTATCAAATACAGTGACAGTCAGCACAAATAGTATTGATTTAACATTGCCTATCGGCCCTACAGGAACTACAGCACGAAAGCTCTATCGTACTGAGGCCGGAGGCTCAAACCTTAAATTTTTAGTTACTATTAGCGATAACGATAGCACAACGTATCAGGACAATATCGCAGATGGATCGTTAGGCGCAACATTAGCAGCAGTAAATGCACCAGCACCTAAACCAAAATACATCACAGTTAAAGACGAAAAATTAATTGGAGTAGGTAATGCAAGGCGTCCTAACTATTTATATACCTCAGAGATAGAAATAGAGTCTTTTTTTGCAACACTTGGAGTATCAGATGTTTCAGGTCAGGGTAATGATAATACGGCCTTAACAGGGTTAGCCCTGGACTATAACCAGATCGTTGTTTTCTCTGAGAAAAGAATTTATTTAGCTGATGTTTCAGGAACCTCAACAAGTATCCAGCAAACAACCTCAAATGTGGGTTGTATTGATGGCCATACCATTGCTAAAGTCCCTCCTAACCTAGAATTTAAGGGGGGCTTGATGTTCGTATCTAATGAATACGATATACGAGTCTTTAATGGTCAGATAGCAGTTAATCTTGCAACAAGCTTTGATAATCTATCAACTCAAAACTTTTCCTCTGCTCTTAATAAGGATGAGATGCGGAATATTTTAAGGAATGTAGATTTAGAGGGTGAATATTATGACTATAAGTACCATCTAATCATTGGCAGTAGTATTTATGTGTATGACATACGCATACAGGGATGGACAATATATTTAATTAAGACAGCCACCTATAGCCCTGTGTATAAGAAGTTTGGAGTATTGGGTGAAAGCTTTTATATAGGGCAGAAAGCGACAGGCATTGTTGAGGAAATGTACAAAAATATTCAATATCGGGGTGAGAACTTTGAAGCGTCATTTGAAACGGGTGAGATATTAGTCTCAGATATTTATAAGCTATTCAAAAGGTTACAGGTATATTACGGGAATACAGGTGATGTATCAGTCACTATAATCATCACCCCAGATAACAATGCTAATTTAGCAAAAAACCTTGTCTTTATCTTTGCAGCAGATGGTTATAACCCAGAATTTTATGATCCTGCATATTACGAAACATCCACGAATGTAGATGATTATAGGATTGCACATATCAATGAATATGCAAGATGGATCCGGTTCAAGTTTATCTCAAATAATCAGTTTAATTTTAGAGGTTTCTCACTTATTGGAGAAGAGATCAGTAATAGGGAGGCGGTACTGTGAAAGGGGAAGCGATAACGTATAGAGACATTAAAATAGAAGAGGTAATAGATATTTTACCGAGATTAAAGTCTTATTTTAATTGGATGAATAAAAACACGAACGTGATAAGCACATGGGATAGGGACTGGGTAATTGACAATCTTATTGATGTTATAGAGAAAGATGGTCTTGCATGTGCAGCTATTAAGGATAAACAGATTAAAGGGGTAGCAATATTTGATGAAACAAAACTTATGTTTGATACGGAATCAACAGGGCTAGAGTACTGCTGGCATGTGGATGATAATTTAACACCCAGAGAAAAAGTGAATGTATTAACAGAATTTATTGGATTGGCTGAAAGTTGGGCTAAAAAGAACAAGATAAAAAAACTTTTAATATCGGCAGAAAAAAGGAATCCGATAACTAAAAAGCTATTAAAAATCGGTTTCTTTGAAACTGAAACATACTACCAAAAGGAGATTAAATAATGGGATCATCAGGAAGAAAAGCAAAAAGAGACCTCGACGCAAGACGAGTACAGGCAGGCGAGGATAGAAAAACACTGGGGTATCAAAAATCGTTAGATCGATATGGAGATGCGATACAGAGAAGAGATCAGCGTGGTGCATTGGGGATGCAAGGCAGAGAGGCAGCTGGACAATTCACAACGGGAGTCTCAGATTTTAGGAGTAATACAGAAGGTACACCACAACAGGTTGGGCGTTTACAGCAGTTAATTAGAGAACAGGCATTACCAGAACAGCAAAGAGCCATGAGACAGGGCAGAGTATCCTTACAGCAAAAAGGGGTCAGAGGGCCGGAGGCAGCATTAATGATGCAAAGACAATCAAGTGCTATGCAGACGGATCTAGCCAATCGAGCAGAAAAAGTTGCACTTCAACAAGCATTACAAGACAGAACAGCGAGACAAAAGTTTGCAAGAGATAGAGCCATGGGCGCACAAGCTAAATCGTTCCAAAAAGGATTAAGAGCAGATCAAGTAAATGTGGGAGCTGAACCAGTTAATCCTGATCAAAAAAAACTACTAGGACTAAGACAAAAGAAAGATAGTCTAGGCAATATTCTTAAAAAAGCAGCATTTGGTTGGATGAGTTAGATAAAAAATAAAAGGAGAAGAAAATGTTTCAGTTTTTACCGGCAATATTAAGTTTAGCGGCCAAGATAGCACCAGCAGCACTCAAAGCAGCACCAGCAATAGCTAAAGCAGCACCAGCAGCAGCACAAACGACTGGCGGACTAGGAAAGCTATTATCAGCAGGAAAGGCATTAACCACAAAAGAGGGATTGTTAGCTGCTGGAAAAAAACTAGCCACAAAAGAAGGGTTACAACAGGCATCGCAAGGAATGACTGAGGCTGGCGCAGTATATGGTGCGTTATTTCCACCAAGCCAACAGCCAAATATACAGAGATATAACCCTAATGCTTATGCCTCAACACAACAAAGACCTCAATTAAAAGATTTATTAAGGAGTGGATATTAATGAATATGGCTAATTTCAGTAATGGAAAGATTAAAAAAATAAAGACAAAACAAGATATTCTCAATGACATTATGCAAAGGTATATGCCCCAAGTTCCACAAACCCAAAAATTCTCACCAATCTCACCCGTAATTCAAAGGCCAAGCCCATATATGGATAGAGCTGTACCTCCTAAAGAAACAGAAGTAATAGAAGAGGTAAAAGAAACAGTAGCACCAGTAGCACCAGTAGCACCAGTAGCAGAAACAGTGCCAGCACAAAGGGAAGCATTAAATGTAGATCCTACAAAACCCGACTCTAAGGAATCACCATTAAAACGGTTTATTAGTGATCCTAAGACCTATGAGATCCTTACCAGTATTGCAGCCATAGCGAGTGCATATGAAGGTGATGATAAGTTAGCTGAAGTATTATCAGGTATATCAGGGAGGATTGGAGAGGGTAGGGAAGCTAAGAGGCAAACAAAGGCAGATGCATTAGCAGAAAAATTAGAAGGTGAAAGAGTCGCAACTTTAAAAGGGATGGAAATAGAAGCAGATGAAAATCAAGAGGGAAACAAAATAATTAATAAACAAATTAGTGATTTTAATAATGAAATTAATGAATTACGAAAAACTGGTTATAAAGTTCTACAAGAAAATCAAAAAGGTAGTATCTCTAAAGCATTTTTAATAGATCAATTAAATCCAGTTACTAAAGAAACAGTAGTCTTAATAGATCAAAAAAAATTAAATAAAAGAAAAGCAGAAATTGAGAAAGAAGTTAAATATAACAAATCAATAAAAAGTAAAAATCAAGAAATAAGACGGCAAATTTCCAGATTAATAACAAAAAAAGATGGCGTTTATAAGATTACAGATTTAGGAGCAGGTCTAACAGGAAATAGATACAAGCAAACATTTATCAGAGGAACAGGTTCACCAGAATTTAATGAGGCAAGTGCTGCAATAGATTTTATAAAAGGGAATCTAACCTTAGATAGATTACAAGAAATTAGAAACAATAGCCCTACAGGAGGAAGCTTAGGTAATGTAAGTGATAAGGACATTAAATTATTAGAAGGTGCTGCTTCTGCGATAAGAATGGGCGTATCTCCCGATGCATTTTCTAAGGAGTTAGGGGTCTTGTTAGAAAAATTAGATAAATTTGATAAGGTAGCGAGTACGAGTAGAAAAGAACTTTTAAATAGAACTCCATTTGAACAAGAAGAAGAAGAAAAAGAAATATCTGATAGCAGTACAGGTAAATTTTCTTGGAGTCCCTTATGAGGCCGATAGAAATTAAAAAGGGGAATTTAAAACAAATAGTAAATGTATCAGATAGTTTTTTTGAATTATCTAAGCAAGAACAAGACGAAGGAATAGCTGAAATAGCAAGTACACTAAAATGGGAAAGTGAAGATAAAGAATCAATTCAGTTTGAAAAAGAGTTAGAACGAAAAAAGCAAGAATTAAGAGATCAGCAGATGCCTGCAAAAATTGAGCAGAAAGGAATAAAAAAGGCTATAAATATAGCATCAAAAATAGCTCCATATGCAGGAATAGCGATAAAACAAACACCTTGGGGAAGAGCAGTTGGAGCAGGAATAACAGGTGGCTCAAGATTTATTGAAGGAATAACACAAGGTGAAAAAAAATTAGACGCTCTTAAAGGCGCAGCAAAAGCAGCAGGAATAGATTTAGTTACAGGGGGAATAGGAACGGCATTAGGTAAAGGAATAAAATTAGCAAGAAAACCTATATCTAAAGGGATGTCACAAATGTCTGGTGCGCCAGCAGATTCATTAGAGTATTTAATTGAAAATCCCAATTTAGTAAAAGGAACTAATTTAGAGAAAGTTGTTAAAGGGGCAAGAGAGTCTTTAATCAAGCAAAGGAATAAAGCTATTAAATTAGGAGATGAGCAAATCAAAATTGTTGATAAAGCTCAATCAGCATTAACTACAATGGATGATAAGTTTATAAAAAATACTGTTGTAGATGACACATTAAAAGAGCTTAATCTAATGCGTGGAAATACGGCTAAATATTCTGAACAAACTAAAGATGAAATAAAGAATATTTTACAATTAATACAAAATGACCCAAGTCCGGCAGGTAGATTAGAGGTATTACAAAAAATAGACAAAGAACTTAGAAAAAGAGGTGTTTATAAATCTAAATATGACAAATTAAAAGCAACACAAGTAAACGATACTGAAAAGTTACTTTTAGATGTATCTAATAAATTGAGAGGAGAAGTGGGAGCAATAGGTAAATATAGAGTTGGGGAAATTAGAGATCAAATGTCAAAGATATTAGATGCATCAGATCCATTAGTAGGGAAATTTCAAGTAGGGAAACGTGCAGAAGGTTTATTTAGGACAAGTAAAGAACAGCCCATTGATCTACAGGAACAACTTAAAGTGTTTAGCGGAATATTACCTAAAAGTGAGAAATTTTACAAAAAAGGTGTAGCCCTTGCAGGGACAGATAGAATAAGCCCAAAAATTAATCTAATGGATATTAGAACTGTATTAGCCCCAGCAGGGTATTTAGCCGGAGGAATACCAGCAGCAGCATTAATTGGAGGCGCACAAAGTCCTTTTCTGCAAAGGCAACTAATAACTAAAGGAAAGTATATACCCAGAATACTAGGTAAAGCATTAGCGCAAATAAATACACCAATAAAAAGAAATCCCGAAGGGACATATACAGAAGATTCTCAGAAAAAATTAAAACAAGAAAGAGGAGTACAATAGATGACTATACCCAGTAATTCAGAATTAAACATGTATGACGGGACACCGTTTTCCAATACAGATTGGGACAACAACTGGAATCAAGCGATTACTTGGCTCACATCGGCCAATTATGAAGTCAACTTTTCTAAAGTTACGGCTAGTTCGTTTGTCGGGCTTCCTGAAAATAGTTTCACACTCACAACCGGGGAGGATATATCAGCTGGAAATGTGATTAGAATATCGGGAGGATTAGCATACAAAGCGACAAATGCTAATGCAGCAGGTATTACCAGTGTTGTAGGTATCGCAACTATAACAGCATCTTCAGGTGCATCAGTAACAATAGATAATTCTTATTATGATGAGTTTTCATTATTGACAGTAGGAGGGATATATTATGTAGGGTTGGACGGAGCTATAACAATAACTAAGCCAGCAACTAATATATTACAGGTAGGGATAGCGGTAACTGCTTCACGTCTTAATATTGAAATAAATGAAGAAAGTAAGATACAAAATAGTTTCACACTTACAACAGGAGAAAATATAGCAGCAGGAGATATTATTAGAATATCGGGAGGAAACGCTTTTAAAGCGACTAATGCTAATGCAGCAGGTATTACTGCTGTAGTTGGTATAGCAGAATCAACAGTAACAATAGGTAATCCTTTAACGGTGCTTACATCGTACTATAACGCTTTTAGTGCCTTAACGGTTGCTTCAATATATTATGTGGGTGTAGATGGTGCTATAACAGCATCTAAACCGAGTTGGGGTATGGAGATAGGCACGGCTGTATCAGCATCCAGAATAAACATAAATATTAAACCTGCAAGATATACAAGTGTGATCGACAAAATAAGTTTTTATGCTAAGAATGGGGGCTTCGATACAACCGTTCAGCAAGATATGAGCCTCACGGTCTGGAACGTTTACAGTATAGATTTCCCGACAATTTGGGCAACACAACCAATTATAGATGGCTCGCACAAAGTATACTTGAGGTTTCAGATATCTGGTGCAGCAAGCGCAGGTGATGGTTTTCGACTATATATTACGGATGATAGCAACAACACTCTATTCGATACTGGAGATAATATTATCTCTAATCTATCCCGCTCAGCTATATACTACTGGGACATAGCAAACTTAGGCACCACGACACTTAACATTGGGTCAAATCCACTAAATGGAATCACCGCCGACTCTACAGACTCTTCGGCCAGATGGAAAATAAGGGCTAGGCGCACAGACGGCTCGACCACCAGCGGAGAATATTACATCCGCTCGATAGAATTTGTATTGGTTCAGCAATGATCAGGTTTTTTGACGCTTGGGACCGGGAAATAATGAAAGATGATAGCGGTCGTGCTTTTTATCCTATCGAAAAATATTCCCTAGATGAGTCCGATAATAGAAAAGAAAATACCACCACATATAACGAAAAAGAGGCTGTGAGTTTTGCATCAGAGCGTCACAACGGATCGATTATAGCGGAGCGCATTGTTGCATACGGGGAGCTAACTGAACAGTTAGACCTCATCTATCATCAGGGAATTGATGTATGGAAGGATAAGATCAAACAGATTAAAGAAAAGTACCCTAAAAAAACGAAGGAGACACTATGAAACTCTTAAAATTTATAAATTTATTCTCACTTATCAGAAAGATTTATACAGTGATAGAAACCTTGGAAGCATTAAGCTCAATTATAGAAGGCTTGGCTGAAAAGGCAGAAAAAGAATTAAGAGATAATAAAGAAATTTTAAGAATATCAGATAAAAAACTAGCAAAAATAGAGAAAACAGTCGATAAAATTCAGGCACTAGATCACAAATTAGAAGGGATAAAGAGGAAAATAAGTGAAAGTATCAAATAATTTTGTTATACAAGAATTTGTACCAAAAGAAACCTATGATCTTAGGTTCCCGTCTGTTTGGTTCATCGATGAAAGAGTTATCAAGATAGCGCAATTTATGAGGGATAGGTTTAAATGTGCTATGTTTATTAATAGCTGGCATCTGCAACCAAGAAACCCCTTATCGTATAGGGGGTTTCGCCCTTTTTCAGGTGCTGGCGCAAAAGTAGGATCAAAATACAGTCAACACCGATGGGGCAGGGCATTTGACCATCATTGTGCAGGAATATCGGTGCAAGAAGTCTATGCAGATATAATGAATAATATTGATCTATACCATGACCAAGGTGTGAGAGCAGTTGAAAATATAGACAAGACACCTACGTGGATTCATATAGATATACGAAACTACATCCCATTAAAAAAAGAGGCTTCTAAAATACTTATTGTCTAATAATCCTACAAATTCTTATACTCTTTAATGATCTGTTTTTCAGCGTCAGTAGCAGACATATGCCCGTCATTATAACGCTTCTTTATTCTCACCAAACTGTTATTCATGATCTGGTGATTAATGTTTAAATGTTTTTTTACTAGGTCATGTAAAATATCAAACGCCGTCATAATAGCTTTAATATAAAATGTGTCGCAAGCCCAATGAATATTGTGGTAAATGTAGTAAGAATATACCCAGCTATCTTAATTGTTTTCTTTACCTGTATTTCAAGTAAATGAATCCTTATCTGTGCATCACGGGTAAATGTACCAAGAATGAGCCTTGCAAGGTCTAAGGCACAATTTAATGCATCACTGCCGGCCAATTTAGGGTACTTAGATAAAAGCTCCTTCCTAAACATAGAAATACGCTTATTAATCACATCGCCATTGTTTTCAGACATGTCTCATAGTCATCCTTGGCAACAGCCTCATATCTCACTTTAGATCGTCTATCACCAGCAGACATCCCACCAAAGCCTTCCTCACACCTATCAGCTATCTTTCGGAGGCCATTAGCCAATATCTCTTTAGTCTTGCCCTCTATCAGTATTAAAAAGCACTGTCGTTCAATTCTTTTCACTCCTTAATTATACTATTTAACCAAACACTCACAAAGGAGGGAATATAGAAAATAGTCCCTTTCTTCGATACGGTCGGTGTACTAATTGCGTTTTTTTCGATACGGTCGGTGTACTAAATCACCTTTAACATCCAAAGCGCCGGCAGGCTAGTCTTTATCCTAACATCACATATTTCAGGTAATATTGAGGCTAAGACACCTGTGTTTCTTGGCTAATTTTGTTGATATATTTAGCCGGCGCTGTTAATAAAAAAAATTATTAGCGTTGGTTATAACGTCCGTGTACTCGCATGGGACGGTAGACTTATAGAAGCGTCTAATGCTAGGTCTGCCGGCTCTTGATATAGAGTCTATAGGTTCATTACCAAAGGAACATGGCTCAATTTCTTTTTTCTCTGATTCCCAAAGACTATCAAAATAGAGTGGAATAAATTTAGGGCCTGAGCTTAAATTGTGAGGCGTCGACTTCTTTGGGGTCGGGGATTCCTCTGATTGCATATTCATAGATATTTTGGTTAATGAGTTGTTCTCCTAACATGATAATTCTAGTAGCAGCATGGGTCAAGTCTTCTAGTTTAGCTATGCACGGATCTTGCTCATAATCATCAAGATGTTTTCTAATATGGTTAAGATGTTCCTTTGGATCACGTTCTAACCAGTTGTTTTTAGGATATTTGTTTTTGCCGTCCATCATCGTCTTTGCAATCTCAAAGAACATATAAAAGAAATCGTTCTGATATAACTTAAACGCTACATCCTTAATTTTATTATATGCTGCTTTCATATAATTGATTAATCATCTTAATGGGCAATACAGGGTTCTGGGCAAGCTTAGAAGATTCAAAAACAAGCACTTTCCATCCAATAGTGGTACATCTATTCATCGTAAATAGAAGCTCAGAATTATATCGTGAATCAATGCAAATAATCCCTATCTTTTTAGAAGGGTAGGCAAAGTGAAAGGATATATTCTGATCACTAATTGTGTAATCCGTATAAATATCATCCCTCATTTTAGGGTCTATAAGGGCCATCCAATTGAATAAGAGATCTTTTG
>TARA_R110002167_G_scaffold9697_1_pt1 | contig 21384 bp, 18 predicted proteins | sample TARA_R110002167 | Tara Oceans TARA_R110002167 (sample SAMEA4398238) | marine metagenome | biome: Polar Biome; feature: [MES] marine water layer (ENVO:01000295) within the mesopelagic zone...; material: water (ENVO:00002006), including particulate matter (ENVO:01000060) such as......
GGGTCGCGGGTTTGAGTTCCCGCTTGTCTCGGATCAGCCGAGAACCCAAACTAAAAAAGCCCTCAAGAAATTGAGAGCTTTTTGCGTATATAAATAATTTTAGCTTTGCTTAAAGTAATATTGGATGAGTAACCTAAAAGATTTAAATCAATTTTCTCTTAGTTCTTAGTATTCTCTCGTTCATTATTTGAGCATATAGAATTTGGTTTTCTTCAATCTGTCTTTCTCGCTCAGAAACCTCAAATACAGATGCGTCACTTATACAAGCATTAGAAAATTCTTCATCTTTTTGACTGTCGATAGTTAAATCGTTCAGCAATAGATTTAACTCGTTAGAAACTTCAGTTTCAGATAGTGCTACAGTATTTTCTTTAAAGACCACAGATTTGAATAGGCTTAAAAATGTCATAAGTATTGATTTGGGGTTTAGTATAAAACGACACCAATGCTAAAATAGTATATTTTAAAGTAATCTTTTTCTTACATATTATATTTGTGCTTAATTAATCTCTACTAACTTTAAAAAACTATAATTAACTCATTAACCTTTAACAATACACGTATGAATACAAAATTCTTATTTTAGAGCTTATAAAATACTACAATAGTAAAATAATAGTTACCATATAAGAGAATCCCTTATCTATATTTATGTTGAAAAACTGGTATGTACTTTACGTAAAACCTAAGAATGAAAAAAAGGTAGCAGAAAGATTATTGAATCATAAAATTGAAGTCTACTGCCCGATGGTTAAGGAAATTAAGCAATGGAGTGACCGTAAAAAAACCATAGAAGTCCCCTTATTCAAATCTTATGTATTTGTACAAATCGCAGAATTAGATCGAAAGAAAGTATTTGAAGTACCCGGTGTTGTACGATACTTGTACTGGCTTGGCAAACCTGCCGTTGTGCGAGATATAGAGATGGAGACACTAAAAAAGTGGTTATCTAATGATACGGTAGAAAACTACAGTCTATGCAAATTAGAATCAGGAGACAAAGTTGCCATTAAATATGGGACGTTAAAAGACCAAAAAGCCGAAGTCATAGAAGTAGGTAAAAAACGCGTAAGACTGGTTCTTGAAGGTATGGGTATTGTTCTTAATATGAAAATTAGAGATTTGGCATAAGTTTTCATCTCCACGTATAGTTATAACACCTTTTTAAAACCATTCATATTATTTCAAAAACCAAAGGCATATTTATGATTAGAAATTTCAAATTATTTTACTTTTTATCCTTTGTTGAGAACTAATTGCATCACAGCACATCAATCTTTATCTCATCCTAATCATTTTAAAAATTACACTTAGAAATTGACAATATAAATTATCAATTTATACCAAAGTACACATAAATAGAGATTTAAAATTTCTATTTCATAATTCCTTATTTCGTTATCGATCTTTTTTGGAATGTAACTTTATGCTACTTAAGTTTGTTCCTACATTTTACTCCCCCGTAAAAGTTTAATGAAGTATTAGGAAAACTTCGTTTTTAAAATGCACACCTACGGTTGGTTCTAGAAAATGGGGCTGACGATGCGGAGCGCTATATCCTATTTTAAAATTCAGATGTTTTCTTAATAAAGAATCTATATCCCTTTTTTATAAAGTAGCCAATAGAATAATTCCATTTTTATATTTTGTAGCCAAATATTGCCGCAAGATTAACGTCCTGAATCAAATTTTATCCTCAGCAAATTGAAAAAGTCATTTTTTGTTATTCCACTTTCGTTCTTAGCACATATTTTGATTGTTAACCTAACTCTATATGCCTTAACCCCTATAACTTATTTAAATGCCTTCACTATTGCTTTTATTAACCTCTCGTGGTTTATGATTACCTATAGTTTAGACTTTTACCCTACTGCAAGAAGAGAAAGTTTTGGTCAAGGCCTTAAAAACTTCTTTAAACTTTATATACTATTTGGTTTAGTCTATTTTACATCCTTTGCATTTTTGAAACCCTACTCATATTCTTGGCAATACCTATTCTTGGTTTATCTTCTAATCTGTTCATTACTAATGTTGTTTAGAATATTTTTTTACTGGTCCAGAAATCTTGTCAGAACTAAAGAATATGTCCATACAAGAACTGTGGTTATAGGTAGAGATAAGAACCTCAAAAAAATTCGACGCATTTTTGATATCCCTAAATATGGCTACAGATATATGGGCTATTTTGACAACTCTGAATCCAATAGTCCTACATACTTAGGTGCTATTGAAAACAGTTATGACTACATATTTAAGAATAATGTTGAAGAAGTATATTGTTTAGCCTCTCGCCTAAGTAAAGAAGAGATTAAGCATCTCATGAACATTGCAGATAATAGCTTAAAAAGAATAAAAATAATACCAGATAATAAAGAGCTATTCTCCAGAGCAATGTCTATTGAGTTATATGATTCTGTACCCGTTTTAAATTTAAGGGCCTCACCATTAGATTTAGAATATTCAAATCTTCTTAAGCGAATTTTTGATATCATATTTTCTTCTTTTGCCATAATTTTCATACTGTCTTGGTTAGTTCCTATCATATTCATTTTAATGAAGCTAGATTCAAAGGGACCGTTATTTTTTAAACAGAAGAGACATGGCGTAAACAAAAATACCTTTTGGTGCTACAAGTTTAGATCCATGGCTAAAAATGATGATAGTGACACCAAAATGGCCACAAAAAATGACATGCGCATTACCAAGCTAGGTAGAATTTTAAGAAAGACCAGTATAGATGAGTTGCCTCAATTTTTTAATGTTCTAAAGGGAGATATGAGCATTGTAGGACCAAGACCTCATATGGAAGTTCATACCAAACAATATGAGGCCTCAGTAGAAAAATATTTGGTACGTCATTTCTTAAAACCAGGAATCACCGGGCTGGCACAAGTAAAAGGCTATAGAGGAGAAATTATTCACAAATCTGATATTATAAATAGGGTTCGTTATGACATATTTTATATGGAAAAATGGTCTATCCTATTAGATATACAAATAATTATACGCACCGTTACCAATATCTTTGTTGCGGATAAGAATGCGTATTGAAATATTTCAAATAACAACTATTTACTATCTTCCCTTAAGAATACATAGTTAAGCTATTAGAATAAAATGAAAGATACCAATCACCAAACGCAAATAGATGATGAAAATAATTTTCGGTCTACAATTTACAAATATGTAAATCACTGGAAATTATTTTTACTCTGTATCATTACGGGAATACTATTAGCTTTCCTATACATACGCTATTTCGCTGTTAACAGTTATGAAATTCAGGGTAAGATTCTTATAAATAATACTAACAATGGCAATGGCATTAGAGATGTTGATAATTTCAGTAACATAGGACTTATTAAAACTTCACAAAGCATAGATGACGAAATTGGTATTTTAAGCTCCAATGGAATAATGGAAGATGTTATTTCAAATAATTCATTTAACATTGAATACTTCCATGAGGGCACTATTAGAGATATAGAAATATATGGAAAAACCGTACCTATTAAAGTTATCGCAGATGAAACTTCTGACAATTTAGTTTATAATCAACCTATTTATATTACATTAAAAGATAGTACCAACTATGAATTGCGCTCACTTTATAATAAAGAAGAAATAGTATCTGAGCATGTTTTCGGTGAATTAATTGACCTTCCGTACGGTACATTCACCATAACATCAAAATTAGATTCTTTAAACAACGATAATGAACTGCCTCTATATTTTAAAATAAAAGAAAAAGATGATACTACAACCGGTTTCCTTCGTAATTTCAATGTTGTACCCGCTAATAAGACAGGTAGCCTTTTAAACCTCACCTACATTTCAACACATTCTGAAAAAGGTGAAGATATACTAACAAAATTAATTGAGACTTACATTGACAAAACCATTAAATATGAAAACCAATTAGCCGAAAATACAATCAAAATGATTGATAATAGGTTGAACCTTTTGGTCGGTGAAATTCAAGATGTTGAAAAATCGGTAGTTGATTTTAAAACACAAAATACAGTCACAGATGTTGCCAGCAATGCTGATGAATACATAAAACAGGCAAATGACTACAAGGAGAAAGTAGCCAACTTCCAAAGTCAAATTAACATTTTAACCCAAATAGAACAGACTTTACTTAATACTACTATTGAAAACTCTATAGGTGGCGGATTTTCCATAAATGACCCTACTCTAACAAATCAAATAAGCAAATACAATGAAATCTTATTGGAGAGACAACGTTTATCGCAGTCTGTAGGTAATTCCAACCCAGTGCTAATAAACCTAGACGCCAACTTAGTAAATTTGCGCCAATCAATATTACAAAATGTTTTAAGTGCCAAAAATGGTCTCTCTATCGCATCCGGTAACCTACAAGTAAATGCCAATAGATTTGATGCTCAATTAGCTAGAGTGCCAGCCATGGAGAAAAAGTTGCTAGACATAAGCAGAGATAAAGGCACTAAAGAAGGACTATATCTATATCTCTTACAAAAAAGAGAAGAAGAAGTTCTTTCTCTTGCAACACCTGTTTCTTCTACAAGAATTGTCAGTTACCCTAAAGCCAGCAAGTTTCCTATTAGTCCAAATAAAAAAATACTCTATTTAACTGGGCTGCTATTTGGAATTTTTGTTCCTGTTTCTATAATTTTCGTTAAAGACGCATTGAATAATAAGGTAGTTAAATCAAGTGATATAACCGATGTAATTAGTGCCCCTTATTTAGGTGAAATCTCTGAAACAGATGAGAAACAAGACTTTTCTACTTATGAAAGTTCATCATCACCAGCCGTTGAACTCTTCAGGCTTTTAACTTTTAATCTAGACTATTTAAAGAAGAAAGAAAAGAATCAAACGATTTTGGTTACATCAACAATTAAAGGAGAGGGCAAAACCTATATTGCATCAAATTTAGCGGTAACTATGGCATCTAATGGTCATAAAGTTGCATTGTTGGCATTTGATTTACGAGAGCCTCAACTCATGAATAACTTTGATTTACCAAACTCACCTGGTCTTTCTGATTTTATTATTAAGAAAGGAATGGATGTAAGCCAAATAATTCAGAAACACCCAACTATAGACGACTTATACTTAATAGGACCAGGTATGACAAATACCTTTGTAGGTCGCTTATTACTAAATGACCGCAATGACTTATTAATGGAGGTTCTAAAAAAGGAATTTGATAAAATTATTATCGATACACCACCTATAGGACTCATATCTGATGCTTTTGCACTTAATAGGTATGTAGATAGTACAATTTATGTGGTACGTAAAGATGTTACTAAAAAAGAACATCTAAGTAAAATTGAAAGTATCTATATAAACCAAAAGCTCAACAATACAATGGTATTATTAAACCACACTCCAGAAACCGAATCATACGGCTATGGCTATAAAATTTAATATAAATTACCGATTTAATTAGTCCGAGTATCAAATATCAATATTTCTTATACCTATCATTCTAGAATAATTCATGTCTTTAAAAAAGCGCTTACTTAGTAATGGTATAGCTTCTATATTTCAGAAAGTTGTTCGTGTTCTTGAACAATTATTTCTTGTTCCTTTCTTCATTACCGCATGGGGTGCTGCCTATTATGGCGAATGGCTTACACTTACTATAATACCTAGCGTAATGGCATTTTCTAATTTAGGTTTTGGATCTGCAGCTGGTAATAGTTTTGTTTTAACCTACGCTTCTGGTGATAAGCAGAAAGCTGCTAATATTAATAAAACAGGATTATACATCATAACGATTATGATACTTGTGGGTATAGCAATAAGTTCTATTGTTATTGTAGTGCTGAATTATTTTAATGTATTCGATAAATCCTTAATAGATGGTAAAGAAGCAATTATTGCGGTATCAATAATGATTTTATCGCAGCTATTAATGTTTTACTTACAGTTATTCGAATCTTATTACAGAGCAGCTCAAAGAGCAGCTCTTAGTATAAACTTAATTACTACCAAATCTGCTGCTTCTATTGCTTTGGGTCTATTGGTTTTATTAATGGGATACGGCATAGTAGAGTTTGCTATATCACAATTAATGGTAACCATCTGCTTTATAATTTTGTATGGTCTTAAAGGAAAGCGCATACTAGGATTACATAAGGCGTTTGTTGGTGTTAAAGATCAGCTCATTTTAAAATCAATAACTACAAAAGGTTTGAGCTATTTGATGTTACCCATGTGGCAAATCATCTATTTTCAAGGAACAACATTTGTAGTTAGAATTGTTTTAGGCGCCGAAGCTGTAGCAATTTTTAATACTACGCGTACTCTAAGTAGGTCGGTTAACCAAGTACTTTATATGATTGAACCAACCGTTTTTCCTGAACTACAAAATCAAATTGGAAAAGCCAATTGGAAAATGGCCCAAAAAATATTTAGAATTTCACTGATCGGAGTTTTTCTAGTGTCATTATTAGGCTTCATATTTTTAGCATTATTTGGCTTATGGTTTTATAATATATGGACACAAAATCAACTAGAAGTTCCAGAAACAATGTGGTATATTATGATATCAGCTATGTTGTTCAATGCTATTTGGTATATAACAGAAATGGTTTTTCGCGCATTCAATGAACCTAAATTAATGGGATGGTTTGGTATGGGTAGTGCATTAATTTCTGTATTTCTTACTTATATTTTATCAAACTATATGGGCATTGTCGGCGCGGCTATTGGTGCTGTGCTTTTAGATGTCATTTTAGTAGTTCTAGTACTGCCATATGGTTGCAAACTTTTAAAATTCCCAGTAAAAGATTTGATAAGTAATGGTATCACAGATTTTAAAGAATTGTATCTTATGGTAACCCATAAAATTCAAAGTCTCAAAAAATAATTTCAGTTTAAAACCATTGTATATGGAGTTACATCCATTTTACTAAATGATTTTACTTGTATTGAAAAATTAAAATGTTAAAGGAAAAAAATCATACAATTAGACAAATTAAAACACTAATTATAGTTGTTTTAATGGTTGCTATTGTTGGCGAAATAATCTTTTTCCCCTCATTAGCTAATCTATTTGGCTGTATTATGGCTATAATAGCTTTATTGGTGTTTTTATTTTTCTTTAACGAGCGTTTTATACGCTTATACCCTTTTGTATTTTGCATATACCTATCCATGTTTATGTACCGGTTTTTACCACTGATAGCTACACTGATAGAAAATAAGCCTATTACTTTTGGTTTTGAAAGCCCTTTTGAAACATTTTTTTATGAAATAATACTTTTTTTAGTTTCTTCATTGGCCGTATACTTAGCCTGCCCAACCCATGTAAAAAAAACAAAAAACAATTTTATTAAAGAAGGTTTATACAAACTTAAATTCTTTGAAATAACCCCTGCTATTTTATGGGGCATGGGGTTTTTAGGCTTATTGTCTATGCTTTATAACATTAGTAAAGGAGATGCTCAGATTGGTGACACTTCAGGTAGATTTATTGCAGGTTTAAATTATTTAATGTTTGCCCCCGTATGTTTATTTTTTCCTTTTTTATTAAAAATAAAATATACCAAGACCAAATATGTTTTTCTGTACACCGCCTTAATTATTCTTATAAATTTAGCATCTAACAAACGTCATCTTATAATAACACCCATTGGCACCATAGGTATTTTATTTATATTTCAGCTTATTTTTAAAAACATTAGAATTACCCAAATCATCTCTCCTACCAAAATAGTCATTATAGGAATCATTATATTTTTAGGTTTAAATCTTTTAAATACGGTTTCCACTGCAATGCTATATACCAGACAAACTCTTTTATATACAGAAGAATTAAGGGACAACGCAGATAAGATGGAAACATTTGCGTTTACATTAGAAACCCTACAAAATGAACAACTTATGCAACGCTTAAAGGATGGTAAAAATGAAAATGTTTATGGTACCTACACCCCTACATATGCACAAGGCTGGACAGAAAAATATGTGGACAATTTTTTACTTGCTAGATATGCTAATATGAGAATTACCGATGAAACCATATACTATGCTCATAAAAGGGGATTTTCAAATGTTGCCATGCAAGAATCTTTAGTTAATTTCATATTATATCTATTTCCTTCTCCAATTTTAAATTTTTTCGGTATTCGTCTTGATAAAACAGAAATGGATTATTCTAGGGGAGATTTTTTACATGGCGCAGGTTACGGTAGTTACGTGGTCACCTCTCATGTGGGCGATGGTCTTGCTACCTTTGGTCACTGGTATTTTCTAGTACAATTAGTAGTTTATTTTTTAATGTTTAAAACTATAAATTGCTTTACCTATTATACAGCCCAAGGCATATTATATGCCCCATTTGCCGTTATGGATGTTTTTGGATTTTTGGGCAGGTTTCGAAATGCACAGGGTATCTTTGGAGATTTAGGTTATTTAGTTAGGGGCTTTATACAAGGTATTATTACTTATTTGATTATATTCTATATTATACGTTTTGTACTTAAAATGATTAACCCTGCATACGTTAAAAACGAACTTACGACTAACGTAGACACCGAAATAACGGGTGAAGTAAAATACTCAGATCTTTAATATTGATTGAAATTTACCGAAGAGTATAAGTAGACTAGATTTTACCTAATTATTCAAAATCTTAATTACACTATCAACACAACTTCTTTTAAATTAAAAAAGCTAACCCTGTGTATCTTAAAACAAGGTTAACTAAAACAGTAAGAAATCGATAAACATTTAATGCTTACCAAATTAAAACTGGTATCAACTTTTGAGCTGTAAAAGTGTAGCACTAGTTCTAATTGACACATTATCACCCCCCATTGACACATAGAAGGTCTATTCATAATAACCAGTAAAAAATATAACATGAAAAAATTACTATTTATAGGTTATAATTTTTCCCCAGAATTGACCGGTATCGGTAAATATTCTGGTGAAATGATGCATTGGCTTGCCGAAAAAGGTCACAATTGCACAGTACTTACTTCCTACCCCTATTATCCGTATTGGAAGATTCAAGAACCTTATAGAAAAAACAGATTTTGGTTTAAAAAAGAGGTAACCAACTACGAATCTAAAGGAAAACTTACGGTAGTACGTTGCCCTATGTATGTACCAAATAAACCAAGCGGATTAAAGCGAATTATTTTAGATACGACATTTACAATGTCAGCCTTTATTGCAATAATTCCGTTTTTATTTACCAAAAAATATAATAAAATCATTACAGTTGCCCCTTCTTTTCAATTCGGTTTATTGGGTGTTTTCTACAAAAAAATTAAAGGTGCAAAACATATACATCATGTTCAAGATATGCAAATTGAAGCTGCACAAGATTTGGGTATGATCAAATCACCAAAGCTTTTAAAAGCACTATATGGTGTGGAAAAATACATTTACAAAAACACTGATATCATTAGCAGTATTTCTGATGGAATGATCGAAAGAATTGAACGTAAGGCTGACAAACCAATTTCATTTTTCCCGAACTGGACAGAAACCAAAAAATTTTATCCAATTAATGATACCTCTAAACTAAAAGAAGAATTCGGATTTAAGTCTACCGATTATATCGTTTTATATTCTGGAGGTATTGGGGAAAAGCAGGGTTTAGATGCCATATTAACTTCTGCAAAAAATCTAGCAGCTCGTCAACGTTTACAATTCATAATTTGTGGAACAGGCCCCTATAAAGAGGTTTTAAAGGAAAAGGCAGAAAGCATGAATTTAAACAATGTTCATTTCATGCCCTTACAAGCTAAGGAATGCTTTAATAAATTTTTGAATATTGCCGATCTACATCTAGTAATTCAGAAAGAAAAAGCTAGCGATTTGGTAATGCCATCAAAATTAACAACAATATTAGCCGTGGGTGGTTTAGCTCTAATAACAGCGAACCCAAAATCTAGTTTACATCGCGTGGTTAGTAAACATGGAATGGGTATTTTAGTTGCTCCAGAAAATCAAGAAGCTTTAGATAAAGGTATCTTAATAGGTCTTGGTGAATTAGACAATCGAGATATTAAAAATGCAGCCCGGGCATATGCTGAACAATTTTTAGCTATTGATACTATTATGGATAATTTTATCGAAAAAATCACAGCTTAAATAGTATCTAAATATAGATATATGAAAATAACCTATTTCTTCAGACATCCAAAAATTGGTTTTTCCATTCAACGTGTTTTTCAAACCGTCAACAAAGGTGTTGCCCAAACTCAAGAGATTGAAGAGATTTTTCTCCCAGAACAAAAATCTGGTATACTTTCTATAATAAAAAATGGCCTATATGCTAAAAAAAGACAGGGAAGCATTAATCATATTACTGGAGATGCACACTACTTGTTGTATTTCCTAAAAAAGAACAATACAATTGTAACGGTACATGATATTATGTATTATTCTTACTTGTCTGGTTTCAAGAAAAAAATATGGAAAGTGCTCTATATTAATTCTTTAAAAAGAGCTGCAAAGGTTGTTTTCATCTCTGAATTTGCAAAAGAGCAAGTTTTAAACGAAATCAACCTAAAGCTTGATCAATACTGTGTAATTCACAATCCTGTATCTACAGATTTTCAATATCGCCAAAAAGAGTTTTGTGCAGAGAAACCTATAATACTTCACATAAATGGGAACTTAGAAAGAAAAAATTTAGCACGAACCCTTAAGGCCTTACATGACATACCATGCCATTTAAGAATTGTGGGAAAATTAAGTGAACATAACAAAGCTTTATTAAATCAAAGTAAGATAGAATATAGTAATGTATTTAATCTAAGTAATGAAGAAGTAATTCAAGAATATGAAAATTGTGACATCATTAATTTTCCATCGCTTTTTGAAGGCTTTGGTATGCCTATTATAGAAGGGCAAGCAGTGGGCCGACCTGTATTGACCTCTAAAATACAACCAATGATATCTGTTGCTGGTAATGGCGCCATTTTAGTAGACCCTAAGAATGTAGAAGCCATAAGACAAGGATATTTGCAAATTATAAACGACCACATTTTCAGAGAAAATTTAATAGAAAAAGGAACGCAAAATGTTAAACAGTTTCAATTGAGTGTTATCACTAACCTATACTTAAGTGAGTATAAAAAATTATCGTTAAAATGAAGAAAATTTTAAGCCTATTAGTAGTAATATTACCTTGGAAGATGAAGCGTTTTCTTCTTATAAAAATCTGGAAATACGAAATTGACCCAGCGGCTAAGATTGGTTTAGCTTATGTATTCCCTAAACATTTAAAAATGAATAAAGGGAGTAAAATTGCTCATTTTACTGTAGCCATTCATTTAGATTTAATACTAATGAAAGAAAATGCCTCTATTAGCCGTTCAAATTGGATTACAGGATTCCCTACAAATACAACATCAAAACATTTTCAGCACCAAAAAAATCGTAAATCTGAATTGATAATTGGCAAAGAATCTGCTATAACCAAAAACCACCATATTGATTGTACTAACCAAATAAAAATTGGGAGCCACACTACAATAGCAGGTTATTACTCACAGTTTTTGACCCACTCTATCAATATTTATGAGAGCAGACAAGATAGTGCACCCATACAAATAGGTGACTATTGTTTTGTAGGTACCAATAGTGTTATTTTGGGTGGTTCAACCTTACCTTCATTTTCGGTATTAGGTGCAAAATCAATGTTGAATAAGACTTATACAGAAGAATATCATCTTTATGGTGGCTCACCAGCAGAAAAAATTAAAGAAATATCTAAAAAAGCAAATTACTTTCAACGCGAAAAAGGCTTTGTTTTTTAGACTTATACCTATATAAATGAATATATTACAAGTAGTTCCAAGCATGGATCCAAAAGGAGGTGGCGTTTGTCAAGGAATAAGAAATAATATTCCTGAATATACTAAACAAGGTATACAAAATGAGGTTGTTTGTTTTGATGACCCTAAAGCTGATTTTATAAAAACCGATCTTTTTATAACTCATGCTCTAGGCAAAGCAAAAACTCCGTGGAATTACAATAAAAATTTTATTCCATGGATATTAAGTAACATTGAAAGATTTGATGTAATAATCGTTCATGGGTTATGGCTCTATCAAAGCCAAGCTGCAATTAAAGCAATGTTAACCTATAGAAAAACAAATGGATCAAAGCCAAAAGTTTACGTAATGTCTCATGGTATGCTAGACCCCTATTTTCAAAAGGCAAAAGACAGAAAACTTAAGGCACTTAGAAATACCATTTATTGGAAATTGCTTGAAAACAAAGTAATTAACCAAGCTGACGGTATTTTATTTACTTGTGAAGAAGAGTTACTATTAGCAAGAACCGCTTTCCCTAACTACAAGCCGAAAAAAGAAATTAATGTAGGCTATGGTATTCAACCACCGCCCGTTTTTCATGAAGATATGAAAATAGCATTTGCGAGTACCGTGCCCCAATGGAACGGTAAACCATTTATTTTGTTTTTAAGTAGAATACACCCTAAAAAAGGGGTAGACATGCTTATTACTGCTTATTTAAAACTAGAACAAGAACTAAATGATTTGCCTCAACTAATTATAGCTGGGCCTAATGATCATTCTTATGCAAAAGAAATGCTAAACATGTCAAAACCTTCAAAAAATATATTATTCGCAGGCATGTTGAACGGTGATGCCAAATGGGGTGCATTTTATGAGAGCGAGGTTTTTGTGCTACCTAGCCATCAAGAAAATTTTGGAATTGCAGTAGTAGAAGCCATGGCATGCAAAACCCCTGTATTAATTAGTAACAAAGTAAATATTTGGAGAGAAATTAAAAACGGTGAAGCTGGTTTTGTAGCAGAAGACAAATTAGACGATACACTTTCATTATTGAAAAGATGGTTAATACTACCTGAAATCGATAAAAAATTGATGGCAGAAAATACTTTTAAGACTTATCAACAAAAATTCAGTGTAGAAAAAATTGCATTAGAATTCATAAATACGTTATTCAAACAAAATTAGATATGAAGATAGTTCTAGTACAAGGGGCATTTTTGCCCATACCGCCAATAAGAGGTGGTGCAGTCGAAAAAAGATGGTATTTATTGGCAAAGGAATTTGTTAAACAAGGCCACGAGGTTATACATATATGTAAATCCTTTGAAAATATGCTAGATGAAGAAACTGTTGACGGGGTACTCATAAAAAGAAAATCTGGATTTAATATTAGTGCAAATTTTATTGTTTCAAATTTTAAAGATTTTTACTATACCACAAAAATTTTATCACTTATACCAAAAGACACCGATGTGCTTATTTCCAATACCTTTTGGTTACCTATTTTGGCTCCAAAAAAATTAAAGACAAAAATTATGGTAGATGTTGCCCGAATACCCAAAGGGCAAATGCCTTTTTATAAAAAGGCAAAAACCTTACGTGCAAATAGTACACCAGTTGCTAAGGCTATTAAATCTGAATTACCATCCCATTTACACAATAAAGTAATTACAATACCTAATCCTTTAACTTTTCTAACGGACACCGAATTCTCAATGCCACCTAAGACCAAAACAATATTATACACCGGAAGAATACACCCCGAAAAAGGAATTGAATTGTTGGTACAGGCGTTTGCAGAATTAAATCTCAAAGATTGGAAACTAGAAATTATTGGACCGTATGAAATAAGCGATGGTGGTGGTGGAAAAAAATATTTAGAAAAATTAAAAAAAAATGCGAACGATAAAACAACTTTCTTGGAACCTATTTTTAATGTTGAAGAACTAAACACCTATTACAAGAAGGCTTCGATTTTTGTATACCCATCCGTAGCAGAAAAAGGCGAAACATTTGGTTTAGCGCCATTAGAAGCTATGGCTTGGGGCGCAATACCCATTGTTTCTGATTTATCTTGTTTTAAAGATTTTATTAAAGATGGTATAAATGGTAGAATTTTTGATCACCGATGCGAAAATCCAGTTGATGCTTTAAGTAGTATAATGCAAGATTTAGCTTTAAATATATCTAATAAAGAATCTATGCGTATAGCATCGATAAAAGTAAGAAAAAGTCATTCCATTCCTTCTATAGCCAAATTATTCATTGACGAATTCCATGATACGAAAAACAGAGTTTAGCCAAGAAACAGCGCAAGATAGTCCTTGGAGCTTTACATTAAGAGTCAAAATGCTATGTTGGGAGTATTGCTGGTTATTTTTTTGTAGCTGGACACCAAAACCTCTTAAAAATTGGCGTAATTTTTGGCTAAAGCTATTTGGTGCAGAAATTCATGGAAGTCCTTTCGTACACCAACGCGCACGTATTCAAATACCCTGGAATATTGTTTTACATAACAAATCATGCGTTGGAGATAGAGCCAATTTATATAGTTTAGGTAAGATAACCTTGTTCGAAGGCTCTACAATAGCACAAGAGGCCTATATATGTACTGGCACACACGCCTTCGAAAAAGTTAGTATGAATTTAATTACAGCCCCCATTATTATAGAAAAAAATGTTTTTGTAGGTGCTAGAGCTTTTATAATGCCGGGTGTAACTTTATCTGAAAACGTTGTTGTTGCAGCAATGGCAGTTGTAACTAAAGATGTTGCAAAAAACTTAGTGGTAGGTGGTAATCCAGCCAAAATTATAAAAGAACGGGATAGTATATAATATGAATTCTATTAGTATAATAATCTTAACATATAACGAAGAAAAACATATTGAGCGTTGTATTAAAAACGCTCAAAGGTTTTCAGAATCTATTTTTTTAGTAGACTCTTATTCTACTGACCGTACTGTTGAAATTGCAGAATCTTTAGGTGCCAAAGTTTATCAGAATAAATGGGAGAATAATTATGCCAAACAATTTAATTGGGGGCTTGAACATTTACCTATAACTACAGAATGGGTGTTTCGTTTAGACGCTGATGAGTACCTGACAGATGACTTAATTCTAGAAATCAATAATAAAGTACCACTTTTGGAACCTAATGTATCTGGTGTAGTATTTGAAAGAAAAATGTTTTTTCTCAATAAGTTAATGACCAAAGGCATGTTGCAAATGAATATGCTGCGTTTGTTTAAGTATCGACATGGTTTTTGTGAAGAGCGCTGGATGGATGAGCACATTATACTTACTGAAGGGGAAAGCATATTATTTGAAGGTTTTTTCGTAGATCATAATCTAAACCCCTTAGGCTGGTGGATTCAAAAACATAATAATTATTCTATTAGGGAGGCTGTTGATTTACTGGATTTAGAATTTCAATTGTTAAAACCAAAAACCGAACAAGCAGCAAAACACGCGTTGTCTTCTGATGCACAATCTAAACGAAACAAGAAAAAGAAGTACGCTAACATGCCACTATTTTGGCGTTCCTTCATCTATTTCGTTTACAGATATTTTTTCAAGTTTGGTTTTACACAAGGGAAAGAAGGTTTTTTATGGCATTTTTTACAAGGCTGGTGGTATCGCACTTTAGTAGATGCAAAAGTATATGAAATCAAAAAAGCTTGCGGTTTTGATAAAGTAAAAATTCGAGAATTTTTATCGAAAAACTATCAAATCAACATTGACCAATAATTATATTAATATTTTAATTAAATGAAAGAGAGGATAATCAGTCCAGATTTTATTAAAGGTTTATGCATCATTTTAATGGTCTACGGGCATATTACCCAAATAGGCACAATGGCAAATTACCAAAACTATGTGTCAAAAGTTATTTACACATTTCATATGCCATTATTCTTAATTATTTCTGGTTATTTTTTTCATATATCAACAAAAGTAAAGATTCAGGTCTCTAAAATTTTAAAAAAAATTGCCCTCCCTTATGTCATATTTATAACATTATATTTAATTGGTCTTACTTTAGTTAGTCACTTAGATATTCCTACTAACAGTACACCTCCTACAGATATACTATCATTTGTAGCAAAAATATTTATATTTTCGGCTGGCTCTTACTGGTTTTTACATTCGCTTATCTTAATAAGTCTATCCATATTATTAATAAATTACTTAATTAAAGACAAAAACTCTTTAATTTTTTATGTTTTTGTAATTCTTTTAATGGTCATATTAGAAAGATATGAATTAGTTAAAATTAGAACATCAACTTATTTTTTATTGGGGTATGTCATTAAACAGTTAACAAATAAAAATGTAGAGATTTCGCAACGATACGTGCTTCTTTTAATTCCAATAAGTATTAGTCTATATTTTAGCAAGGAGGTTTTCTATTTCAGTATACTTGAAGTTCTCAATTGCTTTATAATTTTTTCAATACTATGGTATATTGGCAAAAAATTTAAATATTTAAAAGTGAATAAGTTTATATCTTATATTGGACAAAATACTCTAATTATATTATTAACCCATTCTTTATTTATTATAATGGGTAAAGTATTTTGTCATACATTTTTAAAGATTGATCCGAGCGGAATTTCATATTCTTTAATCATAACGGCGACAACAATTACTTTAAGTTTGATATCATCAATTATTATGGACAAACTATCGATAAGCAAATATTTGTTTAGCGTAGACAAAATCTACAATGCCAGTTGGCTTAATGACAACAAAAGGGTTTAAAGATTCTTTTATTATTATATGAATAAGTGTGATTTTATCAATATTTACTAGTAGAAATTCTTCCATAAACATGCATTCTCTGAACTCAAAATATTTAAGGACTTCAATAGAATTGGACTATGAATAAAAGTAAGTCGAGAACTAAGTGGGCATCACTAATAGTAATTATATTTATAATACTGGCAGAAATAACCTTACGAGTATTTTTTGGTTTTTGTGATGCTCCCTTATATGTTTCAGATAAGGACTATGAATATATAGCAGCTCCTAACCAAACAGGGAAAAGATTTGGTAACAACTATCATTTTAATTCATTTTCTCAACGCAACAATGAACCCAACGCTAAGAAAACAAAAATTTTAGGATTAGGCGATTCTGTTTTGTTTGGAGGTGTGCAGTCTGATCAAGACAGTATTGCTACCTCAATATTCAACCATACACTTACAAATTATCAAATGTTGAATATTTCTTCAGGTAGTTGGGGACCTGATAATTGCGCGGCATATTTAGCTGAATACGGCTCTTTTAATGCGAAAGCTATGTTTTTGGTAGTAAGTAGTCATGATGCGTATGATGTTATGGATTTTCAACCTGTAGTTGGCAATCATACCTCATACCCAGAAAAACAATATAAATTAGCTTGGTGGGAACTATTGGATCGTTATGTAAGCCCAAGACTTAAACATATATTTTCAAAGAAAACAAAACTAGACCCAGACGAGGTGGCTGCACAAGGCATTCAAAAAAAGGGATTGAAATTCAACCCCGGTTTTAATGAATTAAAAAAACTATCAGATAGCTTAAACATTCCGCTAACGGTGTATTTACATGCCGAAAAAACAGAATTAAAAAACAATAACTACAACATTCAAGGAAATGAAATAATAGAATGGGCTACTAAAAACAATGTAAGCCTAATAAAAGAACTAGATTACAATTTTAATGATTTGGACTATAGAGATGTTATTCATTTAAATGATAGCGGACAAAGAAAACTAGCTAAAATCATGATCGACTTTTTTGAAGTTAAACTATCGAAAAAATAAAATTGAAGTTCCCAATTTAGTAATATACCTAATTACAACCAGCTGTAACGATACCAGTTACCAATCTGATACACTTTTTCTAGTCAACTCTATGGTTACCTTAACTTCTCCAGTATTTTTAAAATCTTGATTACCGAAAAAATAGATATTTTGACTTTCATTTAAAACAACTTCATCATTAAAGATATTTGTAGTAGTTGATTTTGCACTAAGAATATTTGCCGCTAAATTATCTTTTTGAGTTGTGGAAAAACCAATAGATGCTATAGTGCCCTCTGCCAATTCATCTAAAACATTTACTTCTATTCTAGAAATAGAAAAACCGGAAGGAATAGAGGTATTAAGTAAATACTGATTTCCTTCACCTAGAGAAACAAACTCGCTTCTTACCCAAGTATCGGTTTCATTTGCATTTACCTGTTCCGCAATAAAGTTATTGTCCACATCAGTAACTTTTGCGTAATTTGAATTAGGGTTTACTTTTCGTGCAAAAATTAACCTAACCTTCTTCTTTAACGGATCTTCATCTATTTTACGCCAACCATTTACAACTACTTCATAATGGTTATTGCTACTATTATCCAAAATATCATCTAAATGAAATATAACACTCGAATAATCTTGTCTTGAAGAGTGTTTTTCAAAATTTAAGCTACTATTTAAAATAGTATTATTAGATCCAAAAATACCAAAAGGTCCTACAGAGTTTCCGACATAGTCTTTTACATAGAGTTTCAAATTTTGTATAGTATTAGAATTCCCCTTAGGATAGTTCCAAGGATAAATTTTAGATTCTTCAGAAACATCTTTTATTGTAATATTCTCAAAAGTACAATTAGTAAAGTTACCTTCAACAAAACGAGCATTATGAAATTTCCATGAAGATTCGAAAATATCAGAGTTGGCTTCTGAATAAATATTTTTAAAAACACCATTTGTAATAGCTCCCAAATCCCAAAGACCATCTCTACGGTAAGATTTATAATTTTCTATTTTAGCATTTAAAACTCCTTCTACCAATTTTAAAGAATTACAATACCCTGCACTACCTCTAACATTTTTAGTACCAACATATTTACCGTAATCAATAGTATTGATAATTTCTACATTACTAGTTACATAATTTTTAGAGGTATCAGGATTTAAATAAAACAAATGCGGAGGAGGCATCCAACGTAAGCCTCCTGCTCCATTATCTCCTACACCGTTTCCGCCTATATTTGAGCCATCTAATGATTGAACATCTGAATATCTATGCGATGTCGTACCATGTGATTTAAAACCATTGACTACACCTTGTATACCCATAATTACACCATCTAAGGTGATATTATTAAAAGTGATATTTTCTGGAATACTGGTAGGGCTATCAACAGAACTAATTGTTTGATTAGAATTATACTGCTCTTTAAGTTTAATGCCCCACAATATAAATTTATCGGCTGTTTGTCCTTTAGCTTTTAATGTTACATTTTCAAAAAGTACATTTTTTGCCGCTTCTAAGCTAAAAATAGCTCTCCACGCAATTGGCGATCTGGACCATGGATTCCAAGAAGGAAATTGTACATTATGTGAAGTAACCATGTAATTTTTTAATTGATTTAGATTAGCTTCATGCATTGCATTATCCCAACCCCAATTGGCATCATAAGTTTGGTCATACAAAAATGTAAGTTTCTTTATTGTAATATCTTTTGTAAGTGCCATATAAAAGGCAGGCGATAATAAATTATTAATGATAATATTTATATCCTCATTAGCTCCTTCAATCCAAGTATTATCATCTAAGAATATAGACTTCACTCCTAATTCTTCAACATCTAAAAATATATCTTGGTCAACTAAAACTTTAGAATTTATAGCAACGGATTGTTTTAAAGTTTTTACGAAAACATCCCTGTCATCTGTAACACCATCCATAATGGCCCCAAACCAATAGGGGAAAACATATTCAATATTAAAAATGCCCTCTAATGATACTTCATTAAATATAGTATTTCTATCACTTGAAACAATTACACTTTCATTACCAACTAAAGTACCATTGTATAGACGCCCTCCTTCAAAATTTAATGTAACGTCTGAAGGTAGTGTTACTATTGTATTTTTTAAATCAAAGTCATAATTAATGTCCCAATTAGCATTAGCATATTCAACAGGTATATTATTCCAATTAAAATCAGAAGGTAGTACAATAGTCTCCTTATTTGGGTCTAAAGTTTCTTGATAAATAACTTCTTCGTCATCCTTACTAATTACATATTCAGATAACAAGTCCTTATCCTTACTGCACGAATTTGAGGAGAAGCACAAGCATATTAATACCAATTGTAACAACATTGATTTTTGTTTTAAAAGTAAAGGACTTTTTTTAATTTCTGCTAACAGAAAAGAAGTTGGCATCTTCAACCGAAGATTATTATGTTTTAAATTTATTTTTTGTAAAAAACAATACACTATACAATATATTTTTATGGGACTAAGGGTTACATAGTATTCTCAAACAAACAAATTGAAAGAATTAACCTACAGATATAACATAAATATTACGTGTAAAGTATTTGAACGGTTTACCTAAAATCAATTTTAGTATTTAATTCAATTATTCAACTTTTATCTATCTTTTTGTCAATAAATTAAGTTAAAATATAGCTATTGAATAGCCTTTAATATTAAATTTAGTGACCTATACTGAATTAACAGATGAAATGTAAATAAAAACAAGCAAATAAAACTTTACCTATTGATTAAGGAAAATAGGTTTATAGGTATGTGAAATTTAAATCACTATTAAAAACACATTATTAAATTAGCCTTTACGTTACTAATTTATTGTAGCGGTCAGTTCTTCTCTTGCAGAAAACTTCGCCTTTGCTAAATGTACAGCATAGACAACACCATAGTAGAGATAACGTTTAGACATACGCTTGGGTTCTTTTACTAAACGACCCAACCACTCAAGGCCCAAATCTCTCCATAGCTTACTTGGTCTTTCTACAGTGCCCGCATAAAAATCAAAAACAGCACCAATAGAACATATGATTTTAGCATCAAAAAGATTTTTATTTGCATGGCTCCATTTTTCTTGTTTTGGAGCAGTCATACCTACGAATAGCACATCTGGATTAAAACTATTAACCGCTTCGATCATACTTAGATTCTCTTCTTCGGTAAATACGGGTTTAAATGGTGGCGCATAACTAGCAAATCTAATATTTGGATATTCAATCTTTAAACGAGACTCAATTTTAGCCAAAGTTTCACTGCTTGCCCCTAAGTAAAAACAAGATCCATGTATTTCATTCAATCGTTTTAATTGAAACTCATGAAAATCTGCACCTGCAATTTTTTTAATGGAAGCACCATTCAACCATTTAGCAGCTAATGTAATACCAATACCATCGGGAAGAATAATATCGCTACCCAACAACGCTTTTTTAAATTCTATATCTTCTTCTGCTATACAGAAAGAATATTGATTGATTGTACTTACCAATAATTTAGATTTTAATGGCAAATCATCAAGTGAAGATTTATAAATAGGATAACCAAGGCATACCACCTTTGAGTCAACTTCAGTAAGCATCATAAATTTCTAAAAAAACCGTAATTACAATTTTTGTTCAAATGGAAAATCAATACACATTTTGAACTTTTTTAAACAATTATTATAATTATATCGGGGGTTAATGGTTGTTGAAACAAATATATTTATTTCGCCTTCAACCATAAATTTCTTCTGTTGATATGCAGAAAAATATAGTTATAGCGTAGGTTGCAGCGCATTATATTACA
>TARA_R110002167_G_scaffold65315_1_pt1 | contig 21380 bp, 22 predicted proteins | sample TARA_R110002167 | Tara Oceans TARA_R110002167 (sample SAMEA4398238) | marine metagenome | biome: Polar Biome; feature: [MES] marine water layer (ENVO:01000295) within the mesopelagic zone...; material: water (ENVO:00002006), including particulate matter (ENVO:01000060) such as......
TGACAAAAATGGTATTATGAATGAATACGGACATTCAAATAACTTTTCAATATTAAGTGTTTCAGGGGTTGCCAGATGTTTTTAAAACCTCTCAGGTTTCGATTTTATTAGGCTTACTAAAATTTAATGAAGGTTACATTAATTTTTCGTCATGCACTAAATGTTCTGGGTTTAAAAAAACTTAAAAGTCCATTTTAAAACTAATAGAGACCTCGCCTGTTTCTTTATTAACTTTTACTTTTGGTTTGCCATTAACACTTAAATCATTTCCTGTACTCATTTTAAAGATTCCAGTTAAAAACTCCATGCCTTTGGTCATAACAGCTTCCATTTGTTCAAAGTTTAGTTCCGTTTTTTGATTGGTTTGCTCTACCAAGGGATCTTTTTTTACTACTGGATCTTCTAATATTTTAACCGTAGTCGGTTTCTTTTCAATATCGGAAACAATATCTTGCAGGTCCTCATAGTCTTGATCTTCTATATTAAATCCATCATCAATGGGATTTTCAAAATCATCGTTATTTATAATTTCTTCAAGCTGTTTTATAAATTGTGATTTTCCTTTTTCAGAAAAATCAACTTCGTCTGTTAAGCTACCTAAATTCAAAACACCTTCAAAAAGATTTTGTTTTAACAGCAATCCTGCTGCTATTTTCATTTCAATGGAATTATAACTCAACAAGTTAAAAACATATAATTTTTTCTTTTGTTGCCCAATTCTATCAATTCTTCCTATACGTTGATTCTTTTTGGCTGGATTCCAGGGCAATTCAAAATTTATAACGGTATCTGCTACTTGTAAATTTAATCCTGTACCTCCAGATTCGCTAGAGAGAAAAATACGGCAATCTGGATTATCTTCAAATTCCTTTATTAATGCAGCGCGTTTTTTTACAGGCACTTTTCCGGTTAGGGTTGTAAAAGTGATATCTTCTTTTTTAAGCATATCGCCTATAATTCTTAGCATAGTTACCCATTCTGAGAAAATAATTATCTTTCTATCGGTATTTTTAACGTCCAGCTTTTCTATTAAAATATCTTTTAATTCAATGAGTTTGGGAGAACAATGGGTTTCTTTATCAATTAAATAGCTAGAATCGCAAACCATACGCATATTGGTCAATAAATGCATGAGTTTTTGCCAATCGTAGGTGGTCTTGAATTTTTTAGCTAAAATGGAAGCTATGCCTCTTGCAAAACTGGCATGCAATCCAGCTTGTTCATCGGAAAGGCTCACAAATATATCCTTTTGAATAACATTGGGTAATTGATCAAATACGTCTTGTTTTTCTCTTCTGATGAGTATGGAACTTAAACGTTTTTTTAAGTTTTGAAGATTGTAATACCCTCTGATTTTATTTTTTTGCTTCGAATCGAAAATACAATGCTGGTATGAAAACTCCCATTGCGGTGTTAAAAATTTCTGATCTAAAAACTGAACGATGGAATACAAATCCAGCAGCTTATTTTCTAAAGGTGTTCCTGTAATTACTAAAGCATGCTTTTTTTCTATTGCTTTTACGGCATTTGCTGTTTTGGTTTCGTAATTTTTAATTTTTTGAGCTTCATCTAAAATAACAAAATCATATCCAGATCTATTAATACATGGCAGATCCCGTAATATCGTTTCGTAGTTTACGATATGAAAAAAACCCGTGTCATTAAGATATGTTTTATTTCTATCCTCTGGAAGACCTTCTACTATAATAGCTTTTTCATTGCTAAATTTTAAAACCTCATTTTTCCATTGATGTTTTACAGATGCAGGACAGACAACCAATGTTTTCTTAAAGTTGAAAACCTCTTTTTTAAGAATAGCTGTTGCAATTGCCTGCAGTGTTTTACCAAGCCCCATTTCGTCTGCAACAATGACACCTTTTTTAAATACTGAAAATTCCACGCCTTCTTTTTGGTAAGGATATAGGTTTGCTTTTATAGTTGAAAAATTTAATGTGCTTGATTTCTTTATCTGCTCTAACGCTTTAGCCTCAAAATATGTTTCTACTTTTTCAAAAACCTCTTCACGTATTTTTATACGCTCAAAGTCTCTTGATTTATATAAAAAAGAAGTGAAAGCTGCCATTTCTGAATCTTCAATGAAACTATTATTACCAAAATAGCCTTTCAAAATAGTTTCTTCTTCCTTTTCCAATGTTTCAGGAAAGAACCAAGAAATCTTATAATCATGCAATGGGTCTGTATAAATCTCTATAAAAGGGTAAGTGGTTTTTAGTCGTTTAACTTTTGATGGGTTTTCTTCCAAATAGTTAAATAAGTACATAATATGTTTGGTGGTACCTAACTTATTTGTTTTCCAATCTACATTGTTTATATAGCCTGTTTTATTTTTAAAATCGCGAAGTGTTATTTTATATGTTTTTCCTTTTTCGTTTATTAAGGCATGCTCTCCATATAAGTTATTCGCGAGGGTTACTTTATACTCGGCTTTTTTGGCTCTATCCTTACGTTCACCTAAAACCCTTTCTTGCATTCCCTTGCGCGTGTATTTGATACCCTCGGTTAAAGCATCAACATGTATTTCGTTTTCAATAACATATAGTGCAACAAGGCCAAGCGCATCCCATTCAGAGTAACTTCCATTTATCTTAGGATGTAACTCGTCATTTTCTAAAATAATTATAACTTTAAAGAATTCATCATTACTTTCGACTTGAATTGTGATTTTTTCTTTTCCTTGGGACAAAATAACATGGGTGTTTTCTTCAAAAATATGTTTAGCTTTTTCTATCTCGGAAGAAGATAGTATTTGATTTTTTTTTATAACCTTTATGGTTTGTTTTACCAACTTAATCATTATCGCTTTTTGTTATTTGATTTAGAACCACGAATTTAATAAAAATGCTCTTTTATACCCTAAAAATAGGCACTCAAAAAAATCATTGGTTATCAACATTTTTATCCTCTTTATAAGTGTATTTTATAATTGGTTGTTTTTGCTCTTCTTCTGATTTTTCAATTTCAATAAAATTCCCATCTTTGTCGAAGTGTTTTAAAAAGGGATCATTTTCTTCATTATAATGCTCCTCTTCCCATACATATTTTTTAGGTTTAGCTATTTCTTTTTTAAAAACCAGCGCAAATAGCACCCCTGTAATCAGCCCAGATAAATGGCCTTCCCAAGACATGTTTTCTTCCATGGGAAACACATACCAGATCATACCTCCATAAAGAAATACAACTAAAAGAGACAAGGCTATCAATCTGTAATATTTCGCAAAAACACCTTTAAAGAAAATAAAACTTACCAACACATAAATCAATCCACTTATACCAATATGATTCGATGGCCTCCCTATGCTCCACGTTAAAAAACCAGATACCAAAATCCCAAAAACGATCACCTTCCATGCGATCGCTCTGTAAAAATAAAATAGTGCCATGGTCAGCACAAACAGTGGAATGGTATTATGATAGATATGTTGAATGCTCCCATGAATAAACGGACTTAAAACAATACCTCTTAATCCTTTTAATTGATGGGGATAAATACCATACTTTGAAAAATTCAATCCAAAGCGAACCTCTGCCCAAAATACCATCCAAATAATTAGAGTCATTAAAATAGGATAGGCTACTACGCCGGTAGAAAATTTAAATTGATCTTGATTGCTCATGAAATTAAAGATAGCAAATAGTTAACCAACTTTTGAGTTGTGCTAAAATGGCAGAAGTGTGCCGCATGAGCGATTATTTATAGATATTATTCCAATAAATTATACATCAAGAATGCTTTACATTTGCAGTGCAAATCCATTTTGTGAATTATGAACAAAAAGATTGTACCCATTCGTCTTCGTTCGGGATAAACTTTGCGCAATCCCATTTTTCAAGGGCACGCCAAAATAAGATAGGTGTTTTTATAAATCATTAATGTCCGACAAAAGATTTAAGACCGCTACGCTGTTAGAACCAAGAACAAAGACTTGATTGTAACTAATTGATAAACAATAAATTTGCTCATTAAACTTCTTCAAAAATTCAAGATTATCAAAATATTTTTGAATGTCCGTATTCATTCATAATACCATTTTTGTCATTCAGAATGGAGTGAAACGAAATGAAGAATCTATTGAAAACCAATGCGGTTCCTCCTTTGTCGGAATGACAGAATTATTATATTTTCAGACTTATGACAAATTATGGACATTCAAAAAATATTTTGAATAGTTTCAAAAATAAGCTATGTAATTTAAAATTGGTTTTAAACTTTTAATGTCAGTATTTTAAGTTGAAATAAATAATTTTAATCGGACAACATTGTTTCTAAATATAAGGTCATAAATTCTTTTATAAGATTCCTGCCTTCGCAGGAATTTAATTAATTTTACCATATGAACGAACCTTTAGCCGAACGATTAAGACCAAAAACGCTTGATGACTTTGTGAGTCAGGCTCACCTAGTTGGCCAAAATGGCGCACTTACAAAGCACATTAAACAAGGGCTTATTCCCTCCATTGTTTTTTGGGGACCTCCAGGTACGGGTAAAACAACCCTAGCAAATATTATTGCCACACAATCTGGAAGGCCCTTTTACACCCTTAGTGCGATTAATTCCGGTGTAAAAGAGGTGCGCGATGTTATTGATAAAGCCAAGCAAAGTGGCGGGTTATTTACAACAAAAAACCCTATTTTATTTATTGACGAAATTCATCGTTTTAGTAAATCGCAACAAGATTCGTTATTGCAAGCGGTCGAAAAAGGCTGGATAACCTTGATTGGCGCCACTACGGAAAATCCTAGTTTTGAAGTTATTCCTGCCCTTTTATCACGTTGTCAGGTTTATATATTGAATGCATTTGATAAAAATGATTTAGAAACCCTCTTAAGACGTGCTATTGAAAAAGACGAAATAATATCTAAAAAATCCATTAAACTGCAAGAAATTAATGCGCTGATAAGACTTTCGGGAGGTGATGCCAGAAAACTCTTGAATATTTTTGAACTTATTGTTAATGCAGAAGACGGAGAAGACATTATTATTACCGATGAATCTGTATTGCAAAAAGTTCAAAATAATACGGTGAGATATGATAAAACAGGCGAACAGCACTATGATATTATTTCAGCATTAATTAAATCCATACGCGGTAGCGACCCAAATGCTGCTGTATATTGGTTGGCAAGAATGATTGAAGGTGGCGAAGACGTTAAGTTTATAGCTAGACGCTTGCTTATTTTAGCCAGTGAAGATGTTGGTAATGCCAACCCTACGGCTTTGGTTATTGCCAATAATGCATTTCAAGCCGTTTCTACCATTGGGTATCCTGAATCAAGAATTATTTTAAGTCAGTGTGCCACCTATCTAGCCTGTTCCCCAAAAAGCAATGCCGCCTATAATGCCATAAACAATGCCCAAAAATTGGTAAAAGAGACTGGGGATTTATCGGTACCTTTGGAATTAAGAAATGCACCTACCAAATTAATGAAACAATTGGGCTATGGCGATAACTACAAATATGCGCACAACTACGAAAACAATTTTGTGAATCAAGAATTTATGCCCGATGAAATTAAAGGCACCAAACTTTATGACCCAGGAAATAACCCAAGAGAAAAAGCCTATCTCGATTTTTTAAAACAGCGCTGGAAAGATAAATACAATTATTGATTTCTTTTGGGCGTTACCACTCCCAATAGCTATCGGGAGGTCGGGTTTTATACTATGTCTTTTTTGCTTTTAATCCTTCGGTTGTCCTCAGGGTAACTCAAAAAAGGATGCCGCTTCAACCCCTAACGTAACATTAGGGTTAAAAAACAAGCTTTAGAATTTAATATTGAGCACTTCTTGTTTTAGAACATTGTTGTCATAATATTCCAACATCCAATTTTCACCCTTTTTATACAACAATGCGCTTTTACTTTCCAATAGAAATACATTATCTAAACCCGTTTTTTGAAGCCTATAAACCACTTTAGGTGTGCTATCAACCAATTGAAATCCATTTTCAGTTGCCTGTGCATATAAAACATTTGAAACATCTTTATTATTTCCTAAACTGGTCTTGGTTTCTATTATAGTGGTAGTTTCAGTAATATTAATCTTGGCTTCTTCTGTAGGAATACCATCAGCAATCTTTTCCTGTTTTAAAGTTTCTATTTCTTTTTTTAACTCTTTAATCTCTTCCACAGATTCCTTATTGGTTTTTGCAACAATCAAGTCTTCAGCTTTTCCGGTATTTACTTTGGGAACATATTTATAGGCTCTGCCATCAAAAGATTTAAATGCATTACGCAGCGCTTCATTATAACTTTTTTCATAGTCTTTTTCCCTGCTTTCCCCTACTTGGCCAGTGTAAACTACTTGGTCGTTACAATCCTTTAATTCGATATTTAGTTTAGTTTTAAAAAGCCCAGAATCCTTAATAACATCAGATTTTAAGCCTAAACATCTATTTCTAATTAAATCTTCTGGATAGTTGTCTCCTTCCATGACCGTTTCAAAGCCAATTTTATTAAATAAAAACTGAGCCAATTCATTTAATCTATATTGATTTTCTTCCTTTAAAAAGCCATATTTTTTTGGAACAACCACATACTTATAATCATTTAAATTTACCTGTGCTACTGTGTGAGAGATTATAAATAATGCTACTAGAACTGTAAATAACTTAATTTTCATTTTTCTTAAATATATAGTTAAACCCTAATTGTAAAGATACACTTTGTGCATTATATATGTTTTGATATGCCAATAAATTATTGGCAAGCATATAAAAATTTAGATTTCCTAGGTTGGTGGATACCCCAAATCCAATATTGCTTAAGGAATAAGGATCTAGAGTATACGTAACTTTAGCTTGCAAATCTTTGAGGATTTTTCTATAAAAATAGGCGGTTAAGGCCAGTTGTGGTTGTTTTGGTCTGTTTACAGCAAATAATTGCAAACCCATCGAATTTTGATAACCCTGTTCATTAAAATAACAATTGCATTCTTTACTTCTTTTTTTACCAAAAGCATAATTTAAAGACGCATTAAGTTTAACTGGTCGCCATGTTGTATAGTTGGTTTTAGTGGTATCAACAACAAACACGTTTTCAAACTCCTTTTTTATGTCGTTCCAATAATCATTGGCCGTTTGTCCCGTTCCTGCCTCTGGAAACAAAGGATTGATGCCTTTAAACACATAATCTCCTTTAACTTCAAAATTTTCAACGTCTTTACTATGCCTTATAAAACCAATGTCCTGTAAACTGCCATCAATCATCCATTGTTTAGTGAGTTGATAGGTAAACCCTACATCAACACCAAGGCCCAAACTTCCTCCAAAAAACAGACGTTTTTTCAACTCTTTAACAGCTTTATCAGAATCCATATTACTATCTGTTAAACTAGATAAGCCAGAGGTTTGCACTCCCAGATTCAAATTAAAAATATGGTCGTAAAAATTATTTGTCCCATTAACAGTTGTAAAATATCCCTTATTGTTTATGGAATTAATATTAACCATAGATGAATATATTTTTCCTCGAAAACCATAAGTAACCTTTTTGGACACTTTTTTATTATATCCCACATGAAAAACCGTAAGAAGTTCGGCACTTACATTAAAATCGCTCGCATTAAAAACCCTGTTGATATTAGATTGATTGCCTTCATAAGCCAAAATCGCATAATCTTTAGGAAAATAACCTATAAAATCCATCTCTTGATATAACCCAAAACTTATGTACTTGTTTTTTTCATAGCTAGCCCCTATTTTAAAACCTCCAGAGAACAAGTCAAGTTGTTCATTAAAGCTAAAATAATCATTTGAATTCATACTGTAAAGGGCCTTTTCCAGTTTCCTATTAAAATCCAATCCATCTGCTGCGAACAAATCATAAATAGTACTTCCAGTGGTGCCTCCGTGTATATAAATTTGAGATAAAAGTGGAATTCCAACATACCAATCATTCGTTACTTTCCCTCCAGGGTTTAATAGCAAGGATTGAGGAATGTCTGCAAATCCATATAAAAGTTCCTTATTTTGGGAAACAGTTAAACATGGTAACAATATGAGAAGAAGGTAAGCTTTTCTCATTATAAACGTTCAATGTTTAAATAAAAAGTCCCTTTTGATTTTAGTATTATTATTCCTGGGGTATTTTGATTGATTGGTTCTCCTGGAAGAATGAACACTGTAAAAATAAGCTTGGTGGTATTTTTTAAAGCCACTAGTAAATCGCCTTCAAAAACTTCTAAATACTCGGTTACAACATCATTATTCGAAGGGGACGCCGTTGATGAAAATGAAAACGTATGCTGCAATTGATTGGCATCATCGAGCATATCAACTTGTACTTGAAACGCCCTGTTGATAGAATTCGTTATTTGGAACAAAAATTCAGTTTTTATTAGATGTTCAACGATAAAATCGTCTTTAAAAAAATCAATGTTTATGGAATCTTGAAGGGTAGGGATTTCAGTGCCTCCAACTAAATACCTACTTGCAGGTTCCTTAATATATACTAAACTAGATTCAAAAACGGGTGATAATTGGATATCGTTTACTTGTTTAAAATCCATTTCTTTAGTACACGAAATGCTTACCGAAACTATTATAAAAACTGTGACTAAATATTTTAAAATTTTATTAATCATTAAATTTAAAACGAAAATCAGTATCACATAGTATCAATTACAGGTATTTCTTAATGTGAATTAAATTATCAATTTGTTTAGAATGACCATTTAAATTTTGTTTGGTAATATCAAAAAAAATAGTGTCCATCCCAATGTCATGAGCTCCAAGTATATCGGCCTCATAATTATCACCTATCATAATACTTTGGTTCACAGTGGTTTTGGCGGCTTCAAGTGCGTAATTAAAAATTTTCGGATTTGGTTTTTTTACACCTACCATTTCAGAATTTGTTATCGTTTTAAAATAATGGCGAATATTTGATTTTTCCAATTTTTTTCGTTGTACTTCCTGAAATCCATTGGTAATGATGTGCAGAGTGTATTTTAAACTTAAATAATCCAATATCTCGATAGTATTCTCGAACAAATAATTAAACCTGGTGAGATGAACTATATAATCTTCAGATAATCTATAGATGAGTGCTTTATCCAAAACCGTATTGATTGCTAAAAACGCGTCATTTAACCTACCAAAACGCAACGATGCCTTATCAATTTTTTCTTCTCGATAAAGTTTCCAATAGTGCAAATTAATCGGCTCATAATGTCTCAGGAATTCTCTTGTATCCACATTAATAGCATTCATTTTAAAAATTTCCTGAAAGGTCAAAGCTGAATTTTTATCAAAATCCCAAAGGGTGTGGTCCAAATCAAAAAAAACATCTGTAATTTTTCTATTCTTCATCGGCAGAATCTAAAATAACATTAAACAACTCTTTAAAACCTTTCCAGCGCTCATCATCACTAAACGTATAATTATGAAATACAGGAACAAACTCACCATTCACCTTTTTTATTTCATCGATAATCTCATTGAGCACTTTCTTTTTATCCAATAGGGAATGTGTTTTTAACAAGGAATAATCCATTAGATGATAGGGCCATATTTTTAAAGGCGTTTGCACTTCAAAATCTAAATCATAAAATAGAAAAGGAGTGCAACTACCCGCTCTAAAACCAATGTGATTGACATATCCCATAGTGTAATCTTCCTGCACTTCAAGTTCGATAAGACTTCTGTAAGATTCTGGTAAATTAAGTTTTGAAAACGATTGTCTAGATGCTGTTAATGAGGTGTTTAAAATGGCTTCTATTCTTAATTTTTCCTTTTTTAAAATAACAGGGTCGTGTATCGCAAAGTAAGATGCTTTTAAACCTACCTTACAATAGTCTGCTACCTGTTTTATAAGGGAAACAAATTTCTTTTTATTGGGATTAATGCCTTTATCATAGGTAGAATAGTCTCCAATTAAAAAAAAGAACAAAAATTTATATTTGGTTTGTTTTTGCCTGTTGATAATATATTTAAACGTATCAAAAGGGTCATGTTTAAAACCAAAAATAACCATATAGCGCTCATACAAGTTCCTAAGATTTAAACTGCTTAAATCTTTTATGGTTCCTCCAAAACTCCGCAAAAGTCCTTTCAGTCTAAAATTATAGGCACTTGGCACATCAATAATTGGTTGTATGCTATAAGTTTTTTGGGGAAATTTAAATTCCGGATACTGCTTTTGTAGCTTGTCTTTAAACTTATAGGTCCAAATATCAACTACTGGTTGATGCAGAAAGCCATGTTTATAGGCAATGCTTTCGGTTGCTGAAAATCTTCCATACTCATCATTAACATGTGGTAAATACTCCTCGTATCTTGATAATAAATAAAAAGATGCCGCAAAAATATCAAAAGGAAGGTGGCTTTTGTCACCGTTAAAAAAAAAGCATTTTGTATTTTCCCAGTCATGAACATTAATTTCCACATCAGACAAACCCTGCTCAAATAATAAGTCGTGGCTTTTTATAAAAAATTCATTTCCCAACTGTTGTTTGGTATATGACATTTTTAAACTATTGTGGGCAATAAACTCCTCGATGGTTGTAGTAAAGGAAACTTCAATTCCCAAAACTCTCGTACAAATATGTTTAAAAACATACTTTAATCTGGGCGATATTTTATGCGTGTATACTAAAAGCATTTATAAAATGTAAATTCCAATAATAACATTCTAAATTCCAAAAATACTCAACTTAATCATCAATTAAACATTTGGAATTTGTTTTTTGTTTTTTGAGATTTAACTTAGAACTCATCTTGACTTTTTCTATTTCCTAAAAAATGGTTGAAATTCGTCCATATTTCGTTACTTTTCTTGTGTGTAGCCCTGCCATATACCGCAAAAAGTGCCTTATCTGAACAAATTCCATTTCATTTTCGGTTAAAAACAAAAAGTCAAGATGAGTTCTTAAAGTAAGTTTTCATCAGCAAAACTAAAGTATGCCTTTTCTGTTACAATTAGGTGATCCAATACTTTTATATCTAAACTTTCTGAAGCTAGCTTTAATTTATTGGTAAGTTGTTTATCGGCTTCGCTTGGTTTTAAGGTACCCGATGGATGATTGTGAGCAAGTATCAATCCCGTTGCACCTACTTCCAAAGCCTGTTTTAAAACAAGTCTCACATCTACCAAAGTTCCCGTAATGCCTCCTTTGCTTAATTGATTTTTATGAATAACCTTATTGGAATTATTCAAATAAATAATCCAAAATTCTTCATGTTGCAATTCGCCAATAATAGGTTGCATCAATTCAAAAACAGAACTACTAGAGGCTATTTTTTTCTTCTCTAAAGCATCTTCTCCTCTGCGTCGTCTTCCCAGCTCCAAAGCGGCAGCAATACTAATAGCCTTTGCTTCTCCAATGCCTTTAAAAACCATTAACTGTTTTATTGAAAGCTTTCCCAACTCACTTAAATTATTATCAACACTGGCTAAAATGCGTTTACTTAAATCAACGGCACTTTCCTCTTTATTTCCCGAACCTATTAAAATGGCAACCAATTCTGCATCACTTAATACGGCTTTACCCTTATAAAGTAATTTCTCTCGAGGTTGATCGTCTTGAGACCAATTTTTTATAGAAAACGAGGTGGGTTTTTCTTGCATTTGATAAAGATAAATATTGTAAATTTATAAATCAACAAGTATCAATTTAAAATAAATCTCAATTTGAATTATCCACCAAAGCACCATCAGGACAACGACAGGAAACATATGATCGAAGTCATTAAAACGTATCCATTAGCCACCATAATTTCGGTAAAAAACGGTGAACCATTTATTACACACTTACCTTTAATATATCGTGAAGATGACGGAAAACTTATTGGGCATATTGATATAAATAATCCGCAAGCAGAATTATTAAAAGATGACAACCAGATTACAATAATTTTTTCAGGGCCTCAGTGTTATATCTCTCCAAGTATTTATACAACGGCACAGTTACCCACTTGGAACTATATAAAAGTTCACTTAAAAGGCACTGTAACAGCCATTGAAAGTAGTGAGGCATTAAAAAAATCGCTAATTGTAATGACATCATTTTTAGAGCAACCCAACCATAAATATGTTTTAGAACCAGATAACCCCAGAATGGCAGGAGCTTTAGCTTACATAAAAATGTTTGAAATAACCAGCACCAATTGGGAAGGAAAATTTAAGCTTTCACAAGATAAGAAGCCACAAGATATTGAGAATGCAAGAGCAGAACTGGTTCGAGCGAATCAAGAAAGTATTGCATTGTTTTTAAAAAAAGTGTTTTAGTTTATTTTCGTTTTTTAAGCATTTCCAAATACATATTCTCAACCTTTGCTCTTGCCCAAGGTGTTCGTCTTAAAAATTTTAAACTGGATTTCACCGAAGGATTGTCAGTAAAACATTTAATTTTAATGTTGTATCCCATAAATTCCCAACCATAATGTGCCACCAAATCGTTAACGATTTGTTCTAGTTTTATACCATGTAGTGGATTGTTGGGTTGGGTTTCCATCTGGTTTTAATTTCTCCTATCGTTTCGGCGCCTATCAGTATTTCGTTTTGATCGTCTCGAGCTATCGTTCTTGCGAGAATTAGTATTTGAATTATTATTTCTAGACCTGTTGCCACCGCCTCGTTGCTGTCTTTTTTCTGGTTCGGTTGAAGCGTTTGGGTCGGGTTCAAAACCTTCCAAAATTTCAACCGGAATTTTCATTCCAACCAACTTTTCAATATCCCGTAAAAATGTTGTTTCATCGGCACTTACCAAAGAAATGGCCTCACCACTCGCTCCTGCCCTTCCTGTTCTTCCTATTCTATGCACATAATCTTCCGAAATATTAGGCAATTCAAAATTAATGACATGCGGTAATAATGGGATATCCAGTCCACGAGCAGCAATATCGGTAGCAACTAAAACACTTACGTTCCCGTTTTTAAAACCTGCCAAGGCTTTTGTGCGTGCACCTTGACTTTTATTCCCGTGTATGGCAGCAGCTTTTATTCCAGCCTTTGACATTTTTTCACATAACTTGTTGGCTCCATGTTTTGTTCTGTTAAAAACAAGTACCTGTTTCCAGTTTCCATCAGAAATCAATTTAATAATCAAATCGGTTTTCAAACCTTTCGCTACACGATATACTTTTTGTGAAATGGCATCAACGGTTGTGTTTTCTGGAGTTGTTTCAACCTGTACTGGATGCTTTAAAATACCATGTGCCAATTTTTTTATGTCCTTTGAAAATGTTGCCGAAAACATCAAATTTTGTCTTTTCTCCGGCATTAATTTAATAATACGCTCTATATCACGTAAAAACCCCATATCCAGCATTCTATCGGCTTCATCTAAAACCAAAATCTCAACACGTTTTAATGAAATATAATTCTGATTTATCAAATCCAACAATCGCCCTGGAGTAGCTACTAAAACATCAATTCCTTGACGCATGGTTGCAACTTGTGGGTTTTGATTGACACCCCCAAAAATAACAGCGCTACGGATGTCTAAAAACTCACCATACTCTTTTACATTCGCATACACTTGTGCTGCTAACTCGCGTGTTGGTGTTAATATCAATGCACGAATGGGTCTGAATTTTTCTTTCGGGTTTTCAGATAAAATATGTAGCAACGGCAATGTGAACCCTGCTGTTTTTCCCGTTCCTGTTTGCGCACTAGCCAATACATCTTTACCTTGTAAAATTGGTGGAATTGCTTTTAATTGAACAGGACTTGGGGCTGTGTATCCCTTTTTGCCAATAGCTTTTAGCAAGGCTTGGGATAAGCCCAATGAGTTAAATGACATATAAATTGGTTGTAAATGACAATCTATAATTTAGTGTCATTTTTTAAATTAAGTCGCAAAGGTACGCTTATTTATTTCCTTAGCCACTATACCATTGACTTTGTGATAATATTTAACTAACTTCGTCTAAAACTTGGCAAACAACCATTGAAAGAACTTAACAAACAACTATTGAAAAGATTCTATCTTAGCATTGTAACCAATTAGAATAACAATAAAATAACCATTTATGTCCAAAAATGTATCCGATTATTTAGTAGAAATGCTTGTAGAGGCAGGTGTAAAACGCATTTACGCAATTACCGGCGATAGTTTAAACCCTGTAAATGATGCTGTACGAAAGGATGGCAGAATACAATGGATTCATGTAAGGCATGAAGAATCTGGTGCTTATGCCGCTTCCATGGATGCGGAGTTAAATGGTATTGGTTGTTGCATGGGCAGCAGTGGCCCTGGACACGTACACCTGGTCAACGGATTATATGATGCCAATAGAGCGGGCAATCCGGTAATAGCCATAGCCTCTACCATATTTACAGAAAAGTTAGGGCTTGATAATTTTCAGGAAACACGACCGGAGTATTTATTTCAAGACTGTTCTAAATATGTATTTATGGCCAATACACCCAAACAAGCCATGAATGGGTTGCAAACGGCCATTCAACATGCCATCAGCCAAAAGGGTGTGGCGGTTTTAGGCTTACCGGGAGATGTGGCGAGCGCCAGAATTGAAGAAGTGCATTCGGCCGGTAAAAATTTTTATACTGAACCACGAATAATCCCTAGTGAAACACACCTCAAAGAATTAGCCGGCGTTATCAATTCCCATGAAAAAGTAATGCTTTATTGTGGCCATGGATGCCGCAATGCAGTAGATGAGGTGATGCAATTGGCCACAAAATTACAGTCGCCATTGGGATATAGCTTTAGAGGCAAAATATTTTTTGAACACAAAGACAATCCGTTTGTCGTAGGCTTAAATGGTTTATTGGGCAATAAATCGGGTTTTGAAGCCATGCATAAGGCAGATGTGCTGGTTATGCTGGGAACCGATTTCCCGTATAGTGAATTCTTACCCGAAAAATGCAAAATCATTCAAATCGATATCAAACCGGAAAGACTGGGACGTAGAGCCAAAGTAGATTATGGATATTGTGGCGATATTAAATCTACAATCATCGAACTTTTGCCGATTTTGGAGAAAAAGTCTAAAACAGAGTTTCTTGATAAAATGCGAAGCATGCATCAAGAACTTGTAGGAAAATATGATAGCTATGTCAAGAACAAAGGAAGTGAGGCACATATTCATCCAGAATATGTAGCTTATTTAATTGATAAAATCGCCAGTGATGATGCTATTTTTACTGTAGATACCGGCATGAGTGCCGTATGGGCTGCACGCTATTTAAAAGCTGGGAAAAATCGTTACCTCACAGGTTCATTTAATTATGGTTCTATGGCCAATGCTATGCCAATGGCTATGGGAGCGGGGCTTTCACACCCCGATAGACAAGTAATTGCCTTTTGTGGAGATGGTGGCATCTCTATGCTTTTGGGCGATTTAATGACTATTAGCCAATATCAAATCCCTGTTAAAATTGTTATTTTTAATAACAGAAGCTTGGGAATGGTTAAATTGGAAATGCGCGTGCAAGGTTATGTAGATTGGCAAACCGATATGGTAAACCCAGATTTTGTAAAAGTAGCTGAAGCCATGAATATTGCCGCTTGGGAAGCCAAAGAAACTAAAGATGTGGAACAAGCATTGCGCGACGGTTTTAACCATGATGGTCCTGCAGTTATCAGTATTTTTACAGATCCAGAAGCCTTAGCAATGCCTCCAACAATCAAGCTTGAACAAGTAATAGGGTTTGCCAATTCGATGGCTAAGCTAATGATGAATGGTAAAACTGCCGAAATCGTTGACATTGCCAAATCGGATTTAAAATATCTAAAAGAGCTTTTATAAAATAATAACAGCCACTAAAATTTTTACGCCCTTTGATGTTTTTAAGGCACTCTATATTGGAACAGACGTATGTAATTCTGCAAGAGGTATGATGCTTGCCTTAGGTTGTTGTATTCAAGCCTTACGCTGCAATACAAATGAATGCCCTACCAGAGTGACCACAAACAATCTACGATTTGTTATGGGTTAGTAGTGTCTGAAAAATGGGAAAGGGTTAAGAATTACCATGACAACATATTAAAGTAATTTTTGGAATTACTTGCAGTCTCTGGGTGCAAATCACAGGAAGAATTAAACAGAAGTCTGATTTTTTAAAAAAATAGATAAACAGTGGCGATTGTATGAGAAAGAATATAGTACCGTACCATTCATTTAAATCACAACAAATCTACAAGCATGATGGAACAAATCAAAAAAATTAAAAAAACTCCCGATACTGCAGTACTCTAAAATCAAAGGTATTAAACTCAGGATTGCTGTTTTTAAGTTGTTGATACAAAGGCATACTTCCAATGGCTCTGTTGGCACTACCAGACGCTGATGTTAATGAAACTGTTTTTATGGTTCTATTTAAATTTTGGGATTGCTTTGTTCCACTCGCAATGACGGGTAATTCAAATTGGTGAATACGCGGTATTTCATTGGACTCCAATTCTAATTTTAGTCCATGCTCTTTAATATGTTTTCTAAAAAAATATTCTGGGCCGTTTTTACTATTTCCACCAGTAAACAATAAGGTTTTTACACTTGGGAATTGTTTTAAATACCCAATAAGATTTCTTAAAACAATGTTTTGCATCCCTAAATCGGACGCATCAATCTTATCTCGTTCACAAGATTCTACAATATCGCAAACCCCTATTTTATGCTTAATTAAAAATTGCTTGCGCTGCCGAATAGCTTCCTGAGAATTATCAAAGCGAAGTTTTAAATCATGAATTTTATCAATATATAACCAAAGAGAATTGTAATAACTTCCGTAGCAAAAATCAACATCTTTTTCTAAAAGTTCTCCTGTTGAAAAACGTGGAGGTGGCAAGGTTCCAACAATTAATTTGGTGGTATCGTTTTTAATAAATGGTTTATAAGGATGCTGGTGCTTGAACACGTTTATTGGGTGATATTTTAAAAATATACTCTTACAAAAGGTATCCATGGATCTGAATATATACTTTTATATTTATCATAAAGCACATCAAACTTAATTCCAAAAGTTACCGATCCACTATTATATCCAGCTCCTAAAAACAAAGCCGGATACCAATAGTTTTCATTTTCGAACCCTGTTAAACTATCCCAATTCCTACTTACATTGAGTTCTTCGAATTCGGTAGAAAGTTGCATTTCACTAATAGGGTTAAACAAACCAATAAGGCTTGCTCCTACTATGGTAGACTTATAAAAATCTTTCCTTGTATTATAAGTACCATTTAAGCCAACACCCAATGCAACTTGATAATTTAATTGATATATAGCACTTGGCGCCAATGTACCGCTAAAGAACCCGTCACCAAGACTTAAACCAATTCCACCACCAAAACGAATACGGTTCCAGAAATCATTTTGACTACGACTGTAATTACCATTTTGCGACATTAATGTGAATGAGAAAAACAAACATAGAATGACTGGAAAAAAAATTGTTTTTAAAGCAGAAAGAGATTTATTCACCGCTATTTTTTTTAAAAAGTTAATGCGTATAAAAATAATCAAACAATATTTGATAATACTAAAAGATTTAAACCAATCTGTTTTTTATTGGCTTCATTTAGCTTACAGATATAAAATAAACATAAAACCTGTAGGCTATTTCATAACAGTTTTTGCTTATTCTCTAAAGATTTCGTAATTTATTGATTCATAATAGAATCTAAATCATGGGAAAAGGAGATAAAAAAACAAAGCGTGGTAAAATAAATAGAGGCACTTTTGGCACACGAAGGCCACGAATAAAAAAAAGACGATCAATTGAAAATAAAATTGATATTGACAACAAGGCCAAAGTAAAATAACCTAAGATCCCCAATCAATTAATAAACTACAAACTGTTTCTAAGTTTTTCAGCTTCGGCAATGGTGTTTCTGTAAATCCGTTTGTTCGGCTTGGTCATATGCTGGGATTCATTATGGATTTCATCTAAAATGTCTTTGCCTTTCTGGGTTTTATTTCTACTTATTAGAAACTTTGCCAGCACAAACCGCTCTTCGTAAAACGAATACCGTATATCTATTTCTTTTAAGTTTGCTTCTGCATCTTCCAATTTCCCTACTTTTTCCAATGATAGGCCGTACAAAAACTGCAATCTGGTTTTTTTAAATTCTGAATGGGTCTTTATTTTTTCGGCATACAAAATTACGTTCTTATAATCCTCCATTGCAAAATATGTTTTTATCAGTTGCTCAATAACGTACAAGTCGTTGTAAAAATTACCCTCTAATGCACTTAAGTATATGGGAATGGCTTTATCAAAATCGTTAATTTGCACATAGGCATCCGCTAAATCGACCCTATTTTGATACGTTTCTGAAAACTGTAACTTCTTTTCTAAATCCTTTATCCTTTTGGTTGGATTGATAATACACACCACATTTTCTTGTATTCTTTCAGCATCGCGCTTATTGTACACCTGCGTGATTAAATATATAATACTACCAATCAGCGGAATAAATAAAATAACAAATACCCAATAGAATGGGTTTCTGTATTTGAATACATGGTATAAACAATAGGCTTGAAGGGCAATGACGAAGTAAAAATACATTAAGTGTTTGTTATACAGGGTTTTACAATAGTGCCAAAAATAGGCATTATCTAATAAACACCAATTCGGTATCACGAGACATAGGCTCGCTAAAATGATAGCCCTCATAGTTAAAGCCTTTTATATCATCTAGGGTATTGGCATTGGTGTCAATGATATAGCGGGCCATATAACCTCTGGCCAATTTAACAAAGGTCATAATCATTTTATATTCACCATTTTTAAAATCCTTGAAAGATGCGGTTACCACAGGAACCTTTAAAGCTTTAACATCAATAGCCTTAAAGTATTCGTTGCTGGCAAGGTTTAAGAACAGCTCATTATCTTCAAGTTCGATATTTAATGCATCGGTAATGGTCTTTTTCCAAAATTCATATAGGTTTTTATGTTTCCCCACTGGGAATTTTGTTCCCATTTCCAAGCGGTAAGGTTGAATTAAATCGGTTGGGTGCAACAATCCATACAATCCGGAGATAATCCTTACAGTATCTTGTAGTTTGTCCAGTTTTTTATCAGGTATGGAATAGGCATCCAACCCCCTATAAACATCCCCACTAAAGGCATAAATAGCAGGTCTGGCATTGCCTGTTGTAAACGGCAATTGCCAGTCTTGATTGCGTTGATAATTCAATTGGCCCAAAGCGTCAGAAATAGTCATAAGTTTTGATATACTTTTAGCAGATTTCTGTTTAAGAAGTCTATTAATACGTGCCGACTTTTTTAGAAATAGGGCTTCGGATGATTTTGAAGTAGGCAGTTTTTTTTCAAAATCCAGGGATTTTGCCGGTGATAAAACGAGTTTCATAATTATTTCTTGATAAAGCAGTGAATTTTAAAACAAAAGATGATTTGTTTCAAAAATACAATTACTCCATAATATTTACATTCTTACTTAACAATTATTTACAATGAATTGATAGATGTGATTTATCGCGCCTCGTTTTATCAAGAAAAAAATAATGCATTCATACTTTGATTTGATCAAATGCAATTCTCATTATCAAAGTATTGGCCACCACTAATTCTTTAACCTGAAAACGGAAATACTATCTCTTTTGTCGATAAGATAGATGTTGAAATTATAATTTGCATATCTTTATATTGCTATTGATCAATTTTAACAAAACTCTATGAAAACTTATAACACAATTTTTAAATGCATCACTGCAATTACAGTACTTTTAGTTTTTACGTTTAGTACTAACATGAATGCCCAAAATAATAATCGTTGGCAAAATAATAATAATAACCGATTTGGGAATAATGGTCGGGGTATAGGAGGTAATAACGGAGCAACTATTGAGCATTCGGCATATGTAAATAATAATGGCAATAAGGGGCATGCCGGTGAAGGAAACCGCGGTAATGGCGTTGGAAACATGCCATATGGAAATCAAGGAAGTAATGGCAACCCTAATGGAAGAACTGGAAATAAAGGTGACTCCATTCCATTAGATGGTGGTCTTGGAATTTTATTAATAGGTGCTGCGGCTCTTGGAGTTAAAAAATTACGTGACAATAAGAATGATAAACTTTAAATCATTAAAAAATAATATACCGTTACCAATAAGGCTTTTTCTAGGAAAAGCCTTATTGTTTTTTATTATATGGAAACTTATTTACAATGTTTTTTTATTCGATTCAAAGTATCTAGATCAACCATTAACCAATCATGTTGGAAACGCCTCTGTTCAAATTCTAAATAGTTTGGGCACTATGTCTGGTTTTGTTGCAAAAAGAGAAAATTCGAATTATAATGAAGGGGTTGCAGAAGGTAATGTATTAGCCATATATCACAATAACAATAGGGTTTTATATATTGCCAATGTTTGTAACGGACTTGAGTTAATGGTTTTATATATTGGTTTTATTGTTTGCATGCCTTCCGCTCTCTGGCGTAAAATATTGTATATTGTTATAGGTGCTGTTCTTCTCGATATTATTAACATTCTAAGATGCGTTGGGTTAATTTACCTGCGAGAATATTTTCATGTTTACTTTCAATTTGCACATCACTACTTGTTTAATGCAATAGTTTATACGGCAACCATATTAATGTGGATGGTATATGCCCGTAAAATACAGTTTAAAAATGAACCTATACAAATCGGATAAAATTCGCTTTATTGCTGGACTTGTTTTTATTATTATTATTTATTCTTGGTATTACATTTATATTGCTGAAAATGAATACATTGCTTCATTACCTAGAAAATTAAAGCATGTTATTTCATTTTTAAGCACAATAACAGTTTATTTTGTTGGAACGTTTCACCTTGGAAAACTAAAAGACACCTGGATGTCTTCTCTTTGGCATCTTATTCATATTTCAGGATTATGTATTATAACCTTAATTGGATTATATGATTGGTTTATTATGGAAACCGCTTTGAATGTGAAAATTTTTGCTCGTGGTATTCAAGAAATACTAATCTCTCCCGTTTTATACGTCGCCATGGGACTACTTAATAGAAGTTTAAAAAAAGAAATGGTCAGTTAAATTAAACTTGTACAATAAAATTTATATCAAATTTGTAATTACTAAATTCTAATAACCATTAGGCTGCCCTAATTTGTAATGACTTGAAAGATTGTGATGATACCATAAACCTGAGTTCGATTAAAAAAGCAAACTACATTATTGTGCTAAAATACTGAAATATAGTGATTTGTCTTTTCGACGATAGGAGAAATCCCAAAAAAATAAGCGGCAAATTATGAGATTCCTCCTCATTAGCTTCGCTAGCTACTTTCAAGTAAAAAATATTTTACTCTCAGTAATGTTCGGAATGACATCTTTTTTATAAAGATTATCGTAATTATTTGATATATAGTAATTTATTTGAATGTCCGTATTCATTCATAATACCATTTTTGCCGTTCAGAA
>TARA_R110002167_G_scaffold366382_1_pt1 | contig 21371 bp, 19 predicted proteins | sample TARA_R110002167 | Tara Oceans TARA_R110002167 (sample SAMEA4398238) | marine metagenome | biome: Polar Biome; feature: [MES] marine water layer (ENVO:01000295) within the mesopelagic zone...; material: water (ENVO:00002006), including particulate matter (ENVO:01000060) such...
AAACGCCGCCTAATCACACCGTCACCAACTTTTGGGCTTAACTCGGCGTCCACCGCGTTTACCGCAATTTGCGCGGCCTGTCTTGTGCCGGTTTGCGCAGATCGGCATGGGTGGCGCGACGGGTGCAAAAACAGACGCGCACGTTAACCGATGTTCGATTTTTACACAGCAAGCGGGATGCGGCACTCTGATACGCCCGCGCCGTTGAGGTCGCGCAGCAAATGGTATGGGCACACCTCGGGTCGGACGGGGGTCAACCCCTCACCGCCCTTTCTTTTCCATCGCGGCCTTCACCACTTTGCCAAATTTGCGCGACCGCGCGTGGGCTTGGGCGATGGTTTCGGTGGCCATGGCATCTTCTCGCACCAGCTTTTGAAACCGCTTCAAGCGGTCAGGGTCAACATCACCACTGTCAATAGCCGCTTGCACCGCACAGCCCGGTTCGCCCTCGTGTTTGCAATTGCGAAACCGGCAATCGTTCTCGATCTCTGAAATCTCGGGGAATGTTGCAGCAATGCCTGCGGCCACATCGGCCACACCCAGCCCGCGCATCCCGGGCGTGTCGATCAGCCAGCCACCTGTAGGCAGCCGGTGCAATGATCGCCCCGTGGTTGTATGCCGGCCGCGCGCGTCGTCTTCGCGAATGCCTTGGGTCGCCGCGTTTTCGCCCGTCAGGGCGTTGGCCAATGTGGTTTTGCCCACACCGGAGGAGCCTGCAAGCGCCACGGTCTGCCCCTTGCCGATCCATGGGCCCAAGGCTTGCGCCACGTCGCCATGCAACGCATCAAGTGCGATGACTTCGAGGTTGCGCCCCAAGGCGCGGGCTTGCTCGATGTAGCTGTCCGGGTCATCGACCTGATCGGCTTTGGTCAGCAAGATCACCGGCGTGATGTCGGCGTCATGGGCCAGTGCCAGATAGCGTTCCAGCCGTGCAGCGTTGAAATCGGCGTTGCACGACGTGGTGATAAACAGCGTGTCGATATTGGCCGCGATCAGTTGCCGGTCACCATGCACATAGTCCGAGCCGCGTTGCAACGTGCTGATCCGGTCCAGCCTGCGGATCATTTTGGCGGCATCCGGGTCACACAGCACCCAGTCGCCCACCGCAATCCCAGCCGTCGAGACACCGCTATCAAGCGCGAGATCAACAGGGCCTGCCTCGGTTAGCGCGGCAATACGGGTGCGATGCACGCCGCTGACACGGGCAGGGGTGTGCGTGCCTATTTCTGCGATATCAAGCTGGGAATTGTAAAATGCGGTCCATCCAAGGTCCGCGTTTGTGAAATTCTGCTTCACCTGGTTTTCCTGGGATGAGGCGGCGCCGGGCGCAGGCACAACGTGGCCAGAGAACAGCGAGGGTGACGCAAATGCTTCAGCGCGACCCTGCCGGGGAGGGTGTAAATACGGTCATATCTATCCTCCATCAACGGGCGACGATTGCAACCCAGATAAGCGGGCGAATTTAGGTGAGAGGCTGGACATCGACCCAAGTGGGGCTCGTTGTGGCTGCTTCCTTCCGGACCTGACCAGGTTGGCGAGGCACTCGCCCGCGCCACCCTCTCAAGCTTTATATAGGCCGTGCCGCCTACAGGCGCAAGATGTCACAAGCTCAAAGTGAAAATCCCGAACCCGTCACGGGTTTTGCCACTTGCGCGTATAGTGGACCCTTGTGGCGGCACCGCAGAGGCGCTGGAGGTGAACCATGCCGCAGTGTGCCCGATCGGGGCAAGGCGCCAGACCTTGCGGGCGCTCTGGTCCAACGTGCCGATCTTGCGCAGTCTGTCGATCAAGATATTGCGCGTGGTGTCGGCAGAGACATAGGCAATCTCGTCGGGTGTCGCGGCAAAGAAATTCCCGCCACCGCTTGCACGGTAACTATTGGTCGCGACCACAAAGCGGTCGGTGTCTTTGACGGGGCGCCCGTTGTAGCGCAGATCGGTCACGCGCTCCGTGTCGCGGGTCAGATCAAACGCATAAGTCAGCCCATAGATGACATCAAAATCATAGGGCGGCACATCGGGGTCGATCAGCGGCTGCACCGGCTCGCCCGGCGCAAGCCTGTTGAAATAGCGTGCGACCTTTTCCAGCCATGCCCTGATTTGCGCGCCATCGCGAAATACACCGTAGAGTTTGTTTGTAAACGGATAGATCGCTGCGGCATCGCGCAGGGTCAGCGGACCGGCGGGAATATCGATAAAGTGGTGCGGGCCCCCGCGGCCCCCCACCCGAAACGGGGCCGCGACCGACAAAAGTGGCAGGTCTTGCCAATCGGTGCCGATGCTGGCGTGCCGCAAATGCGCCAACTGCGCGTCCGCCAGTAATTCGAGGCTCAGATCCGGCGCGGTGGTGGCAAAATGGCTATGAATCGCAACCTGTGTCCGGGTGATCGCCTGCCGGATATGTGTCAGCGTTTCGTGATGCGCGACCTGCGTCAGCCCGGTCAGGTGCATTTGCAACGCGGATTGTCCGGTCGGGTCGGGGGTCTGCAACTGGCTTTGGGAGTGGGTGATTTTCCAGCCCGTTTCATCCCAGACCACATCCAGCGTGATGACCCCCAGGTGTGATCCGTAAAAACCGGCCATCACGGCGGGTTTGCCGTGAATAGTGCCCGTGTCATGGTCAACCGGGCCTGTGTTGCTGGCGCGTGGATCGGGGAATTTTGCGTGGATGTGGCCTGCGAGAACCACATCAACCTCGGGCAATGCCGCCAGCGGAACGGCGGCGTTTTCCATATCGGGCAGCCATGTGGCGGACCCGATGCCCGAGTGGCACAGCGCCACAATGATATCGGCCCCTTGGGCACGCAATTGGGGGGAGAGTGTGGCCGCCGTCTCGACAATATCTGCCGCCGTCAACCTGCCATCGAGGATCGCCTTGTCCCAGCGCAAAACCTGTGGCGGCACAACCCCGAAGACCCCGACGCGCAGCTGCCGCATCTGGCCGTCGCTACAAATAATGTCTTTGTTTATCAGTGCGTAGGGCGGCCTTACGGGTGTGCCATCCAGATGATGCAGGTTCGCGCAGACAACCGGAAATTTTGCGTCTTGCAGCACGTGAGCGAGCACCTCGAGACCATAATTGAATTCGTGATTTCCCAGCGCCACCGCGTCATAACCCAAGGCATTGAACGTCGCGATCATCGGATGCGGTGCAGTCTCGCGCGCTTGACCCACGACATAATCCGCCAACGGATTGCCTTGCAAAAAATCCCCGTTGTCGAACAGTAAAGTCGTCACTGTCGGATCAGCGCGGTAGGTCTCGATCAGTCCCGCAAGCGGCACCAGCCCAAGGTCGGGGGTCGGGTGATCGGCGAAATAATCATAGCCCAACAGTTGCATGTGCAGATCGGTGGTTTCCAGAATGCACAGGCGCGCGGTCAGGGGGGCATCATCACGGTCGGATGTGTCGGGCAATCTGTCGTCCAGACTCATGAATACAACCCTAGAGTGTAAATTGTTGTTGAGGTTGCGGTAACCAATGAAGGGTTTGAAATCGTGTCAAGATCATGGCATTTGCGTGGCATGTTGATATCCGAAACAGTGACATTTGGCGGCTCTGGCTTGGACAGGGCCGCACATCTAAGAGACAATTGCGCCGCACTTTCGGGTGACCCGGAGGCGCGGACGATCGTATTCTGGCGGGGTAAACATTTGGCGGACCCCAACAACACATTGGTCCGCCTCAAGATGGATCACCCGATCCTGGATGAAGGATCAGGTCATAATATATTTCTGGGAAAAGACAAGGATCAGCCGCTGTTTGCGACGGATATTTCTGGCTGGGAGCCGGATGATCTTGACCCTGCCGCGGCGCAGGGTTTTCTGGACCCCACGGTGCAGATGCACCCGCTGCTGCCTGACGCCGGTTTTGTCGAAATACGTGCGACAATGACCTTGCTGACCCCGCGCGATGCAGAGCTTGCAGTGACGGCCAAGGCGATTCTGGAATGGCACCGCAGTCACAGGTTCTGCGCCAGGTGCGGCGCGCCAAGTGCGGTTGCAATGGGTGGCTGGCAACGCAATTGTCCGGAGTGCAGTGCCTCGCATTTTCCGCGCACCGATCCGGTTGTGATCATGCTCATCACCTGCGGCAATGCGGTTTTGATGGGCCGATCGCCGGGTTGGCCAGAGGGGATGTATTCGCTGCTGGCGGGATTTGTAGAGCCGGGTGAGACCATGGAAGCCGCCGTGCGCCGCGAGGTGTTTGAAGAGGCCGGCGTGCGCGTGGGGGCCGTGTCTTATCTGGCCAGCCAGCCGTGGCCATTTCCGGCCTCTTTGATGTTCGGCTGTGCGGGCGAGGCTGTCAGCCAAGAGATCAAAATCGACCCGACCGAGATCGAGGATGCCTGCTGGGTCAGCCGCGAAGAGATGGCAGATGCTTTTGCCGGGCAACACACCTTCATTAAACCGGCCCGAAAAGGCGCTATTGCACATTTTCTGCTGGAACATTGGCTTGCGGACAGGTTGGACTAGATGCAGGATCGCAAACCAACGCCGCGCGCAGACGCGGGACCCACAAGGCAAGGCACACCATGAAGTTCAGCACACGCGAAGATATCGAAGCCCCGATCGACTACGTTTTCTCGCGGGTCGCCGATTTCAACAGCTTTGAGCGCCAGGCATTGCGGCGTGGCGCCGATGTGCAGCGCCTTGATGCATCCTCGGTGATCCAGCAGGGGGCCGCGTGGGATATCGCGTTCAAATTCCGCGGCAAGGACCGCAAGATGAAGGCTGCGATTGCCAATCTGGACCAGCCGACATTGCTGCGGATCGAGACCACCGCCAATGGCATTGAGGGCGAGACCGTGATCGATTTGGTGCCGCTTTCGCGCAACCGCACGCGGCTTTCGGTGACGATTGATTTATCGCCAAAGGGCCTGTCTGCGCGGCTGTTATTGCAATCGTTGAAGCTGGCCAAGAATAATCTGACCCGCAAATTCAAGTTGCGGATCGCAGAGTTTGCCGAAAACATAGAGGACGATTACGGCAAGCGGGCCTAGCGCTCCAACCGGCGCGGATCGGCGGGATAGACGCCCATCAAATGGAGGTGGTCGGTGAAATACCCCAATTCCGCGAGAGCAAGCTTCACGTTTTCATCGTCGGGATGTCCCTCGATTTCCGCATAGAATTGCGTCGCTGTGAAATGCCCGCCAACCATATAGCTTTCCAGCTTGGTCATGTTGACGCCATTGGTGGCAAATCCGCCCATCGCTTTATAGAGTGCGGCGGGAATATTGCGCACACGGAACACAAAGCTGGTCATCATGCCATGTGCGCCGCGCCGCGCAAGATTCGCATCGCGCGCCATAATCAGGAACCGGGTTGTATTGCGGTCGCTGTCTTCGATATGGCGCGCCAACACGTCCAATCCGTAGATTTCGGCCGCCAACTCGGAGGCAAGCGCGCCTGCGGTCATGTCGGTGCCTTGGGCCACTTCGCGGGCCGCACGCGCATTGTCAGACGTGGCATGAGGGGTGATGGCATGGGCGCGCAGGAATTTCGCGCATTGCGGCAAAATCACAGGGTGCCCATAGGCATGTCTGATCCCCGCCAAGGGCGCGGATTTTTTCCCCAGCAAATTGACATGCACGCGCACGAAATATTCGTCCACGATATGTAAACCACTTTGGGGCAAAAGCGAATGCACATCGGCCACGCGGCCATAGGTGGAGTTTTCAACCGCAATCATACCCAGATCCGCATCGCCATTGCGCACAGAATCAATCGCATCATCAAAGGTCTCGCAAGGAAGCGGGGTAAAATCGGGCTTGGCCTCGGCGCAGGCCTGATGCCCATAGGCACCTAATTCGCCCTGAAATGCGATTTTTTGCGGCATTGTGCGTCCACTTCCTTTAAAGGATATAAAAATGGGCAATTGGTCGCGGGAGTATACCTTGCAACCAATGGTGTGAAGCGGATACACAACTATAAAACTGCGAACGGAATGGAACGCGACATGTTCGACACAATGACGATGACTAAAACAATCGGCGGCCTTTGCGGCGCCCTCCTGATTTTCCTGCTGGGCGGCTGGGCCGCCAGTTCGATCTATAGCACCAAGATCGGCAGCTATCATGATGGCGATGTGGCACAAGGCTACCGGATCGAAGTGGCCGGCGCGGATGCACCAGCGGCAGAACCGGAACCCGAAATTGATTTTTCTGTCGTATTTGCATCTGCTGATGCGGCCTTGGGTGAAGGTCTGTGGCGCAGTTGCCGGGCTTGCCACGCTACGCAAGCCGGAAAAAACGGCACTGGCCCCTATCTTGCGGGTGTTGTCGGGCGTCCGGTTGATTCCGCGCAAGGATACAATTATTCCGGCGCGCTTGAATTGGTCGCCGATGTCTGGACCCCCGAGAACCTGAACGGTTTTCTTGAAAACCCGCAAGGCTATGCGCCGGGCACAAAGATGAGCTTCAAGGGCCTGCCCAAGGTTGAAGATCGCGCAAATCTGATTGCCTATCTGGCAACATTGGGCGGCTAAACGGCGCTACACCGGATCCTGAAAGGCCGCGCACGCAAGTGACGCGGCCTTTTTCATGGCAATTGCGCGATGGATCACAGGCCGATCACGCATTCTCAACTTGAATGTTGCACCTTTCGCCCGTTAGCTTCACGCAACACACCGCCAAAAAAGGGGACAGGGATGCAAAGCCAACAGTCACGTCACACCGCAGACGCACAAACCGCCAAGCCTGCAACCGCGCTGCGGCTTTTGCTGGGGTCATCGGCTTTGCTGCTCGGGGCAGTTGTGTGGGCAGAGCGGGCCTATGCAGATAGCGACGATCCCGTGACGGTCACGCACCGCTATTCCAACTTTGACGACGCGATGTATCCTGCCGATTTTCCCTATCTGAACTATGTAAACCCCGATGCCCCCAAAGGCGGCGAGATTTCGCAATGGGCGCAGGGCACATTCGACAGCTTCAATATGTCGACCCGCAAAGGCACGCCCGCCGCACTGGCGACAATCGGCTACGAGAGCATTCTGATGGGCACCGCCGACGATGCCTACGGGTCCTACTGCTATTTGTGCACCACAATGGAATACCCCGAAAGCCGCGATTGGGTGATATTCAACCTGCGCGACGATGTGAGATTTTCCGATGGCACACCGATGACGGCCGACGATCTGGCCTTCACCTTCAATCTCTATCTCGAGCAGGGCATCACCGAATACCGCGAGATCTATTCGCAGTTTGTGAAATCTGTCGAGGTGCTGGACCCCTATACAATCAAGTTCAGCTTTACCGATGATGCGCCGCGCCGCGATGTGGTGTCATGGGTTGGTGGCACTTCAGCGTTTTCCAAGGCGTGGTTCGAGGAGACCGGCGCGCGGCTTGACGAATCAACCGACGCACCGTTCCTGGCGACGGGGCCATATCTGTTGGACAGTGTCGATATCGGCCGCCAGATCATCTACCGCAAAGACCCGGACTGGTGGGGCGTCGATCAACCGCTGAGCATCGGGCGCAATAACTTCGAGACCATCCGCGTCGAATATTTCGCCGACAGCTCGGCGGCTTTTGAGGGCTTCAAATCGGGTGCCTATACATTTCGCAATGAAAACAGCTCCAAAGAATGGGCAACAGGGTATAATTTCCCCGCCCTGGAAAACGGCTGGGTCAAAAAGGAAGAGCTGCCCAACGGGGCCATCGGATCGGCGCAGGCCTTTGTGTTCAACCTTGACCGGCCAAAATGGCAGGATCCGCGTGTGCGCGAAGCCATCGGCCTGATGTTCAATTTTGAGTGGTCCAACGAATCGCTGTTTTATGGACTGTATGAGCGGGTTGATTCGTTCTGGCAAAATTCCGACCTCGAAGCAAAAGGCACGCCCTCCCAAGGCGAGCTCGCGATTTTGCAGCCCTTGGTCGACGAAGGGTTGCTGCCTGCGTCCATTTTGACCGACGAGGCCGTGATTGCCCCGGTATCCGCCACCGTGAACCGGCCGCTGGACCGCGCGAATTTGCGCCGCGCCTCTGCCTTGCTCGACGAGGCCGGATGGATCGCCGGCGATGACGGGATCCGCCGCAAGGACGGTCAAACGCTTGACGCGGCTTTCTTGCAGAATTCACCGGCCTTTGACCGGATCGTGAACCCGATGATCGAAAACCTCACACGTTTGGGGGTGAATGCAAAACTCGACCGCGTCGACACCTCGCAATACATTGAACGGCGCCGGTCAGGTGATTTTGATCTTGTGAACCACACCCTGACCCAAGATTTCGAGCCCGGTCAGTCGTTGCGGCAATGGTTTGGATCAGAGGCCGCAGACGACAGTTCGCGCAACATCATGCGCCTGCGCTCGCCAGCTGTGGACCGCGTGATTGATGCGGTGGTCGCCGCCGAAGGGTTAGAGAACATCCAGACCGCGTCAAAGGCACTCGACCGGGTGCTGCGCGCCGAGGGGTTCTGGATACCGCAGTGGTTCAAAGGCACCCATACCGTCGCGTATTTCGACCAATACCGCTACCCCGAACCCCTGCCGCCATACGCGCTGGGGGATCTGGATTTCTGGTGGTATGACGCAGATGCAGCGGCGGCGTTGAAAGACGCAGGCGCGTTCCAATAAGCGGAAAGTAGGACACCCCATGGCCGCATATATCTTGCGCAGGCTACTGCTTGTGATTCCGACCCTGCTCGGGATCATGATCATCAATTTCGCGCTGACCCAATTTGTGCCCGGTGGGCCGATCGAGCAGATCATCGCCCAAATGGAGGGCGGCGGTGACGTGTTTGAGGGCATCTCGGGCGGTGGCAGCGAGGTCATTGACGGGGCCAGCGACGAGTATATCGGCGCGCGCGGCCTGCCTGCTGACTTCATCGCTGAACTGGAACGCGAGTTCGGTTTTGACAAACCGCCGCTGGAGCGGTTCCTGAATATGATGTGGAATTATATCCGCTTTGATTTTGGCGAGAGTTATTTTCGGTCGATTTCCGTGGTGGATCTGATTTTGGAAAAGATGCCGGTGTCGATCACGCTGGGGCTTTGGTCGACGCTGATCGCCTATATGATCTCGATCCCCCTGGGCATCAAAAAGGCGGTGCGCGACGGGTCGAGATTTGACACCTGGACTTCGGGCGCAATCATTGTCGGCTATGCCATTCCGGGGTTTCTGTTCGCGATCCTGCTGATTGTGCTGTTTGCAGGCGGATCATACTGGCGGCTGTTCCCGTTGCGGGGCCTGACCTCGGACAACTGGGAAGAGCTGACCTTGATCGGCAAGGTGCTGGACTATTTCTGGCACATCACCTTGCCGGTTCTGGCCTCGACAATCTCGGCCTTTGCCACACTGACATTGCTGACCAAAAACAGCTTTCTCGACGAGATCAAAAAGCAATATGTCATGACCGCAAAAGCCAAGGGGCTGACCGAACGCCGCGTGCTCTACGGCCATGTGTTCCGCAATGCGATGCTGATCGTCATCTCCGGTTTCCCGGCACTTTTCATCGGGGTGTTCTTTGGCGGCTCGCTGATTATCGAGACCTTGTTCAGTCTGGACGGGCTGGGCCGCTTGGGCTTCGAGGCCGCGGTGGCCCGCGATTATCCGGTGGTGTTCGGCACGCTGTTTGCCTTTTCGCTTCTGGGGCTGGTGATCGGGATCATCACCGACCTGACCTATGTTTTCATTGATCCCCGTATTGATTTCGAGGCGCGCGGCGCATGATCCTATCCCCCCTGAACCAACGGCGCTGGCGCAATTTCAAACGCAACCGCAGGGCTGTGTGGTCTCTGATCATCTTTTCAATCCTGTTCGGGCTGTCGCTATTTGCCGAGCTTATTGCCAACGACAAGCCGATCCTTGTGTCATATCGCGGCGAATTGCGGATGCCGGTGGCGTCGTTCTACTCCGAGAAAGACTTTGGCGGCGATTTCCCGACAGAGGCAGGCTATTCGGACCCCGAAGTGCAATGCCTGATCGTCACCGGCGGGCTGGTGGACTGTTTTTACACCCCCGACGCATTGATCGACGCTGTGGCGAACGGCGAAGATATCGCCATCGACGGGTTTCAGGCCGGCTGGATGCTCTGGCCCGTCATCCCCTATTCTTACGACACCATCGTCGATGTGGCAGGGGTCGCCCCCGCGCCACCTTCGGCCACCAACTGGCTTGGCACCGACGACACCAAACGCGATGTTGTGGCCCGCATTATCTACGGCTTTCGCCTGTCGATTGTCTTTGCGCTGATCGTGACCGCTGGCTCGTCGTTGATCGGTATCGTGGCAGGGGCGGTGCAGGGCTATTTCGGCGGCTGGGTCGATCTGGTGTTCCAGCGTTTCATCGAGATTTGGACCGGGATGCCCTCGCTCTATGTGATCATCATTGTGTTTGCGATTGTCGGGCGAAGTTTCTGGTTATTGGTGTTCCTGACGATTTTGTTTGGCTGGCCTGCGCTTGTGGGTGTGGTGCGCGCCGAATTCCTGCGGGCGCGGAACCTGGAATATGTGCGCGCCGCCAAGGCGTTGGGCGTCTCGAACCGCGTGATCATGTTCCGCCACATGCTGCCCAACGCAATGGTGGCGACCGTGACCATGTTGCCATTCTTGATCACCGGGGCCATCGGCGGGCTGGCATCGCTTGATTTTCTGGGCTTTGGCTTGCCATCCTCGGCGCCATCGCTGGGGGAAATGACCTTGCAAGCGAAACAAAACCTGCAAGCGCCATGGCTGGGGTTCACCGCCTTTTTTACCTTTGCGATCATGCTGTCGCTTTTGGTGTTCATCTTTGAGGGTGTGCGCGATGCCTTTGACCCGAGGAAAACCTTTTCATGACCCCGATTTTGGATGTCAAAGACCTCAACGTCAGCTTCCGGCAAGACGGTGACACGACCTATGCGGTGCGCGGGGTGTCGTTTCATGTGGACAAGGGCGAGACCGTGGCCTTGGTCGGCGAAAGCGGATCGGGCAAATCCGTGACTGCTCTATCAACCGTGCAATTGCTGACAGACAGTGCCACTGCCAGCGGCTCGATCACCTATGCGGGTCGTGAAATGGTTGGCGCGTCAGAGGCCGACCTGCGCGCTGTGCGCGGCAATGACATCAGCTTTATTTTCCAGGAACCGATGACCTCGCTGAACCCGCTGCACACAATCGAGCGGCAATTGCGCGAAAGCATCGAGTTGCACCAAGGGCTGCGCGGCCCTGCGGTGGCCGACAAGATCATAGAATTGTTGGAACAGGTCGGCATCCGCGAGGCAAAAAGCCGGCTCGGCGCTTATCCGCACCAACTTTCGGGCGGGCAACGCCAGCGTGTGATGATCGCGATGGCGCTGGCCAACGGGCCAGAGCTGCTGATCGCCGACGAGCCCACAACCGCGCTTGATGTCACGATCCAAGCCCAAATTCTCGACCTGCTGGCAGACCTGAAACGCGACGTGGGCATGTCGATGTTGTTTATCACCCATGACCTGACCATCGTGCGCAAGATTGCGGACCGCGTCTGTGTGATGAAAGACGGCGAAATCGTCGAACAGGGGCTGACCCGCGATATTTTTGACAATCCGCAACATCCCTATACCCAACTGCTATTGGCCGCTGAATCGTCGGGCGTGCCCGCGCCGGTGCCTGAAGGCGCCAAAATCATCGCCGAAACCGACGCGCTGAAGATCTGGTTCCCGATCCACGCAGGGCTTCTCAAGCGCACGGTGGGTCATGTCAAGGCGGTCAATGCCGCGACCTTGCAGGTGCGCGCCGGCGAGACGCTTGGCATTGTCGGCGAAAGCGGGTCTGGCAAAACCACGCTGGCGCTGGCAATCATGCGCCTGATCCGCTCGGAAGGGCGCATCCGCTTTCTGGACCGTGACATCGACCCGCTGAACCAGAACCAGATGCGGCCTTTGCGCGCCGATATGCAGATCGTATTCCAGGACCCCTATGGTTCCCTGTCGCCGCGCATGACCGTGGCCGAGATCATCGCCGAAGGACTGGCCGTCCACGGGCTGGAGGCGGGCAAGAACCAGCGCGACATGGTGCGCGACATCATGACAGAGGTCGGTCTCGACCCCGCCCTGATGGACCGCTACCCGCACGAGTTTTCGGGCGGACAACGGCAACGGGTGGCCATCGCGCGCGCCATGATCCTGCGGCCAAAACTGTTGGTTTTGGACGAGCCGACCTCTGCGCTGGATATGACGGTGCAGGTGCAGATCGTGGAACTGCTGCGCGACCTACAGGTTAAATTCGGGCTGGCCTATCTGTTCATCAGCCACGACCTGAAAGTCGTGCGCGCCCTGTCACATAAGGTGATGGTGATGAAACAAGGTGATGTCGTCGAGGCAGGGGACGCCGCCGATATTTTTGATGCACCACAAACCGACTACACCCGCGCCCTGATGGCCGCCGCCTTTGAAGGCCGGTCGATTCAGACAGGCTAGCCTTCGGATCCGATCATGAAACACTGTGTGCCACGGGCCGTCAGACGGCGACAGGCAAGGTCGGCTGTCTCACGGGTCAACCCCATAAAGTTGGCGTCATAGCCGCGCGACGTCGACACAACCTTGCGCAATGATCCGTCAAGCGTGCTCATTTCATTCAGCGCCAGCTTCAAAAGAACCCGTTCTGCGGCATAGCGCGAGCCATAGCGACCGACGTTGACGCCCCAATCGCGGCCACCCGACGTGGACACGCGGGTGACGATTTCCGGTGTGGTCGGTGCCGCAGCTGGAATTTCAGCGACTGCGGTAACAAGGTTTGTCGGGCGCGTTCTGGGCGGCGCAAGATCGGCAGTGGCAAGCGCCAGCGCAACAGCATTCTGTGCCTGCGTCGGTGCTGTGGCAGGGGGCGCAGGCGCAGGCGCTACCCCCGCAACCCCCGCAACCGCTTCTGCCAGTGCGGAATTGATCACATCGGTATTGACCACCAACTGGATTTGCGGCTCGGCCGCTGGACGCCTTTGCGGGCGCAGGGAACTGGTGACGCTGCCGGTGACACGCACGGTTTTACCCGCGCCGCCGTTTGTCGCAGGGCGGGAGTTTCCCATGACCGTTTCAGGATCGGCAGAGGCCACAAGATCGGGGCGGTTGATGGTGGCGCGCGAGGGGGCGCGGTTAAAGCCCATGTTCATCAATTCGGTCACTTTTGCGTCGCGTTCGGAGGTCGACGATCCGCCAAACACCGTGGCAATCACCCGTTCCTGACCGCGCTGTGCAGAGGCCACAAGGTTGAAACCTGCCGCACGGGTATAGCCGGTCTTGATGCCATCGGCACCTTCATAACTGTCGAGCCAGCGGCGGTTGGTGTGGCGCACGGTGGCGATGCCCGCGTCAGCGGTCCGGCGCGAAAACAGGTTATAATATTGTGGATAGTCATAGATCAAATAACGCCCCAAAAGCGTCATATCGCGAGCGGTGGACAGATGCCCTGCCTCGGTCAGCCCGTTGGCGTTCTTGAAGGTTGTGTTGTTCATGCCCATCGCTTTGGCGGTGCGGTTCATTCTGGTGGCAAAAGCGGCCTCCGAGCCGGAAATCGCCTCGCCAATCGCCGTAGCCGCGTCATTGGCGGATTTCACGGCCGCCGCGCGCAGCAAATAGCGCAGCTTGATTTTCTGACCGCTGCGCAGACCCAGTTTAGAGGGTGGCTCGTTGGCGGCGTTGCGCGAAATCGTAACTTCGGTGTCCAAGCCGATCTCGCCGCGCTGGATCGCCTGAAAGGCAATATAAAGCGTCATCATTTTGGTCAATGAGGCGGGGTGCAACCGTGTATCGGCATTGCGTGAAAACAACACCTCGCCGGTGCGGGCATCCATTACAATCGCCGCGTAGGGGGCTGCGTTACTTCGCGATCCCGCAAACGAGACGCCAAGCAAACAAATGCACAAAAATACCCACCGAAGGGCCAATGGTCCGTAACGACTTTTCACGTCGACTGCCTCGATTTTTTACTGCCTCTGGCCCCGGATTAAGTCCGGGTGCCTTTATATTGACGCAAGGCTAGCACAAAGAGAAAATTCAGAAAATACCCTAATTTCAAAGACTTTCGGTGTGACATTCCGGTGCATGATGGCAGATGTTGGGTGCTGGCGCCTCGAAACCCCTAGATAGGCGATTGCGGCGGGAATGTGGCAAATTGGTTAACGTCCCATGGGTCGCATTTGCAGTGCGAGGCGCAGATCTCATCGGGGGCTTTTAACTCGGGCCCCGTGCTCTATATAATGACTTCAATCCAGATAGGATGCGATGATGCTTGCGACGGTTTATATGATGGCGGACAAAAAGGATGACGACGACGGTGATGTCGGTGTCGTGCTGGAAACCAAGCCTAAAACAAAGCGTCCACCGATGTATAAGGTGATGATTCTCAACGATGATTTCACCCCGATGGAATTTGTGGTGCATGTGTTGGAAAAGTTTTTCGGCCTGTCGCACGCCCAATCTTTCGAACTGATGCTTGTGGTGCATAAAAAAGGTGTCGCAGTCGTCGGCGTTTTCAGTCATGAGATTGCCGAAACGAAAGTGGCGCAGGTCATGGATTTCGCACAACGTCACCAGCATCCGCTGCAATGCACGATGGAAAAAGAATAGCCCCGGGGCTATTTGTTAGGGTCACATGTCACATTCGCGCATTTCAACCGCCATTGAAGATGGTCTTTTGGTTTTGCCCGCGGGGCAGATCACGCTCATGCGCCCGCCCGGTGACTATGATGTGGGCGCTCTTGCGCGTGACCGCGTTTTGATCAGCCAAGGTTATTACCCTGATTTTGCCCGCTGGAGCGACGCTGGTTACTCTGTGACCGCCCGCCCCGAACCCGCAACCGTCGCGATTGTGGTTGTGCCGCGCTCGAAAACATTGGCCCGCTCGATGGTGGCGCAGGCCGCGTCCTGGGCGCAGCTTGTTGTGGTCGACGGGCAACGCACCGATGGTGTGGACGGATTGTTCAAGGATTGCCGCAAGCGGATCGGCGATATCGCTTCGATCCCCAAAGGGCACGGACGCATCTTCTGGTTTGACGGCACCGATGCCTTTGCCGACTGGATTGCCCCGCCGCCTGCAAAAGGACCGCACGGCTATTTCACCACGGCAGGGGTTTTCTCTGACGGGGCGGTTGATAAAGGCTCGGCTCTCTTGGCGCAGTCCTTGCCGGACAAACTGCCCGCGCGGCTTGCCGATTTAGGGGCAGGCTGGGGCTATCTGGCCGCACCGGCCCTGTCGCGCAGCGGCGTGAAATCACTTGATCTGATTGAGGCAGAGGCCCTGTCGCTTGATTGCGCCCGCCTGAATGTAACCGATCCACGGGTGACCTTCCACTGGGCGGATGCCACTACATTTACCCCGCAAACCGCCTATGACGGGATTGTCATGAACCCGCCGTTTCACACCGGCCGCGCCGCAGAACCGCAACTGGGCCGCGCATTCATCGCATCGGCCGCGCGGGTTCTGGCGTCGCACGGAAAACTATGGATGGTGGCAAACCGCCATTTGCCTTATGAACAAGCCCTGCGGGATCATTTTCGCAATGTTGAAGAAATTGCAGGGTCCAGCGCGTTCAAGGTGTTCCACGCCACGCGCCCGATCCGCTAGGAGAAACGCAGATGTCATTTTCGATTGCAGGCAAAACCGCGCTGGTCACCGGGGCCGCCAACGGCGTTGGTCTGGCCATCGGGCTTCATTTCATCGCGCAGGGGGCCAATGTCGTTTTTGCCGATATGGACGAAGAGGCCCTGCGCCGCGAAATGGGCGAGGCGGCGGATAAAGAAGAAACCGTGCGGATTTTTGCGGGCGATCTGCGCAAGAAGCTGACAATTGCAAATTTGCTCTCTGCGACGATCGATGCGTTTGACCGGATCGATATTCTGGTGAATGCATCGCGTCAGGTGATGTCGACGGACGCGCTCTCGGTCGACGACAACTCGGTCGAGGAATTGCTTCAGCAGAACCTGCTCGCGGGCCTGCGGCTAAGCCAAGCGGTGGCGCGCCGGATGATCAAGCAAGCGGGCAACGGGCCACAAGACGACAGCTCCGGACCGATCGGCTCGATTGTGAATATCTCGTCAATCGCGGCACGGCGCACCCACCCCGATTTGCTGGCCTATTCGATCAGCTGTGCGGCACTCGACCAAATGACACGCTCTCTGGCCGTCGCTTTGGCGCCCAAGCGCATTCGGGTCAACGCAGTGGCTTTTGGATCGGTGATGAGCGCAAGCCTCAAAGGCTCTCTCAAAGACGACGAGGAAACCCGTGACGCGATTATCGAAAATACGCCGCTGCACCGGATCGCGAGCCCGGACGAAGTCTCCGACGCGGTGCAATATCTGGCGTCTGACGCTGCGGGCTTTGTAACCGGTCAGATCATCACCGTGGACGGTGGGCGCACCCTGATCGATCCGGCAGCGGTCTCGGCGCATTGATCACGCAGGGTTTGCCGCAAGACATTGCTGGCGGGCCACTTGCGCATTCGCCTGCATCTGCTGCTGGCGTTCTTCAAGCGACGCCAGTTTCGCGCGCTCGGCGTTCAGATCAATGGCAACAGGCACCCGCACCTCGCGCACTTGGGTTTTAGTGCAGCGGGTCTTGATCTCGGTGCCATCGGGCAGGGTGGATCTGCAAATCGCCCGCACTTCGCGCATTTTCTGTTGTGTTTCAACCGCATACCCTCGCGCAAGATTGCCCCGGGTCTCGACAACCAGCCGCTCCAACACACTCTGATCCTTGTTGACCTGGGACAAACAAGCCTCGCGCGGGGTGGCGCAGGCGGCGGCAAAAGACAGCAGGCCAAGTGTGACAAATCGCATAAATCGGACTCCAGTATTGATCTTCGGGTTCAGCTATGGTGCTAAGATCATCAAAAGCCCGATGCGGCTTGTTATGCAATATCAAAGGTGAAAGCGCAGATGTCAGACGCAATGGAGCAGGAAAAAGCCACAGCCTCGGCATGGTTCCGCAGGCTACGGGACGAGATCACCGGTGCATTTGAAGCCATGGAGGACCGCCAGCAGGGCGGACCAACCGCATCGCTCCCTGCGGGGCGGTTTGAGGTGACCGACACCGCGCGCACCTCTGATGACGGCTCGGACGCAGGCGGGGGCTTGATGTCGGTGATGCGCGGCGGACGGGTGTTCGAGAAAGTCGGCGTGAACATCAGCACGGTCTACGGGCACCTTGGCGAGGCCGCCCAAAAGGCGATGGCCGCGCGCGGCGTGCCCGGCATGGAGACCGACCCGCGGTTCTGGGCCTCGGGTATCTCGCTGGTCGCCCATATGCAAAACCCGCATGCACCCGCCGTGCATATGAATACCCGCATGTTCTGGACCCCGCACGCATGGTGGTTTGGCGGTGGCTCGGACCTGAACCCCTGTATCGAATACGCCCAAGACACCGCCGAATTTCACGCAACGCAGAAAGCTCACCTCGACCCGCACGGGGCGGACCTCTATCCGCGCCTGAAGGCATGGGCCGACGCGTATTTCTACATCCCGCATCGCAATCGCGCTCGCGGCGTTGGCGGAATTTTTATGGACGACCATAATACGGGTGACTGGGCCGCTGACTTTGCCCTGACCCAAGACATCGGCCGCGCATTTCTACCGGCCTATATGCCGCTGGTGGATCGCCGCCGCGACATGGCTTGGTCCGAGGCCGACAAAGACGCGCAACTGGTGCACCGCGGGCTTTATGCCGAATATAACCTTGTTTACGACCGTGGCACCAAATTTGGCCTGTCCACCGGCCATGACGCCAATGCGGTCTTGATGAGCCTGCCACCGATGGCCAAGTGGGTTTGAATCATGGGTGGATGGGGGCGCTGCCCCCGGCCTGTGGCCTCCCCCGGCATATTTGGGCTCAAAAGAAACCTAGGCCCCGCGCACCGTATCGATCATCAGTTGCACATTGTCGGGGTTCGCATCAGGCGTGATGCCGTGCCCGAGGTTGAAAATATGCGGACCATTGGCAAAGGCTTTGCAGATCGTGCGGGTTTCGCGGACCAGATCGTCACCGCCTGAAACCATGTGACGCGACGCAAGGTTGCCCTGCACACAGCCGCCGTTTTGCACGTTTGCCGCGGCCCAGACCGGATCAACCGCATCATCAAGCGCGATGCAATCGGCACCCGTCGCGGCATGAAGCCCCGCGTTGCGCTTGCCCGCGCCACGCGGGAAGGCGATGATCGGGGTGTTGGGATGTTTGGCTTTCAATGCCGCGATAATCCGCTGCTGTGGCTTGATCGAAAAATCAATAAAATCAGCGCCTTGCAATGATCCCGCCCAGCTATCAAACAATTTGACAACCTCCGCACCAGCCTCGATCTGCTTGGACAGATAGGCAATCGTGCCGTCAGTAATCTGGTCGATAAGGGTCTCGAATACGGGGCGGTTTTCGCGCTTGAGCTTGTGTGCAGGCCCTTGGTCCGGGGTGCCTTGACCTGCGATCATATAGGTTGCCACCGTCCAGGGTGCGCCGGCAAAACCGATCAATGCGGTGTCTTTCGGCAGCGCGTTTTTCAGGATTGCGACGGTTTCATAGATCGGGTTCAGCGTCTCGTGAATGTCTTCAAGCGGTTTGAGAGCCTTAAGCTGATCCGCCGTCGTGATCGTGGACAGGCGCGGCCCTTCGCCGGTGACGAACCAAAGATCAGCGCCCATCGCTTGTGGCAAAAGCAGGATATCGGCAAACAGGATCGCTGCGTCAAAGCTGTAGCGCCGGATCGGTTGCAATGTCACCTCGGCGGCCAGTTCGGGATTGTAACAAAGTGACAAGAAATCACCGGCCTGTGCCCGCGTCGCCTTATATTCGGGCAAATAGCGGCCCGCCTGGCGCATCATCCAGATCGGCGGGACGGGCAGCGTTTCGCCAGCGAGGGCGCGAAGGAGGAGTTTTTCTTGGACCATGGTTTGCTTCCTTTTGTCGCGCCACTCGTCCCAAGTGCAGCCAGCGTTGTCAATGCCGCGAGCCGCGTTTAGAAGTCGCAGTATGACAATGACCCTTCCCACGCCCGCCCGCCCTCTCAAAATCGGCACACGCGGATCACCGCTTGCATTGGCGCAAGCCTTTGAGACCCGCGCGCGGCTTGCCGCAGCTTTTGACCTGCCGCATGACGCCTTTGCGGTTGTCGTGATCAAAGTGACCGGCGATGTAATCCAGGACCGCGCTCTCAAAGAGATCGGCGGCAAGGGCCTGTTCACCCGCGAAATCGAAGAGGCGCTGCTTGACGGATCCATCGATATTGCGGTGCATTCGATGAAGGACATGCCCGTCGCACAACCCAAAGGTCTGCTGCTCGACACCTATCTGCCGCGCGAGGACGTGCGCGATGCCTTTGTCTCGCTGACCCACGACCGCATTGCGGATTTGGCACAGGGGGCCACGGTTGGCACATCATCCTTGCGGCGGCGTGCACAGCTATTGGCGCGCCGCCCCGATCTGAAAATCGTCGAATTTCGCGGCAATGTGCAGACACGGTTGAAGAAGCTGGGGGATAATCTGGCCGAGGCGACGTTCCTTGCCATGGCAGGGCTGAACCGGTTGGGCATGGACAACGTGAAACGCACCGCAATCGAAGTGGACGAGATGTTGCCGGCAATCGCCCAAGGTGCCATCGGGATCGAGCGGCGCCTGGACGACAGCCGCATCGCCGATATGCTGGTCGCGATTCACGACGGCTCGACAGGGCAACGTCTGGCGGCAGAGCGCGCGTTTCTGGCAGCACTCGACGGATCGTGCGAAACACCGATCGGCGGTTTGGCGGATTTAGCGGGCGGCACGCTGCGGCTGCGCGGTGAAATCCTGCGCACCGACGGATCAGAGGTGTTGCGCGATGATGCCACAGCGCCCATTGCGGACGGTGCGGAATTGGGGCGCGAGATGGCGGCAAAACTATTGAAAATCGCAGGACCCGGTTTCCTGCACGGCTAGTCGGGATACATCTTTCCGGGGTTCAGAATACCATCAGGATCAAGTGCTGCTTTGATCGCTTTCATGCTGGCCAGTGCAACAGGGTCCTTGCACCTGCGCATCGTAGTGAGCTTGGACAATCCCACGCCATGTTCGGCACTGAACGACCCGTTCAAATCATGCACCACATCCTCGACCGCGCGCTTGATCGCTTGGGTCAGCGCAGGATCATCGCGCGACGGATAGGCGGTATAGTGGATATTGCCGTCGCCCAGATGAACAACCGACAAATCCGTTGCGGCAGCGTCCAGGTCCGCCAGACGCAGGGTCATACGGTCCAGAAACACCGCAACATCAGGCAGGGCTACGGCGATATCGGTGTCGATAAACGGATGTTTGGCAAAGGCAATTTGCGCTGCGGCCTCGCGGCGCGCCCACATCGCGGCCCTTTGTGTGGCGTTCTGTGCCACAACCGCATCCAGAACCAGACCCGCTTCGAACATCTGCGCCAATATATCTTCAAGCAGCCGCACCACCGGCACTGATCCGTCAGGGTTTGGCGTGGCATCGCGCGGCGCAGTGGCCCCGACCTCGATAAGGATATTGATGTCATAGCTGTTCTCGAACGGTGGCTTTGCTTGCGGATCAAGCGCCAGATGCCCGTCGATATGCGCGCGCGGCATAAACTCGAATGCCTCCACCGCATCACCCGTTGCGGTTTGCGCCCTGTGCAACAGTGTCAGCGCACAGTTTAGATCAGGGGTCGCCACCATCGCCGTTGCATAGGCACCGGGGGCGGGCGACAGCTTGAGCACGGCTGCGGTGATAATCCCCAGCGTGCCCTCGGCCCCGATCATCAGATGCTTGAGGTTCAGTCCGGAATTATCTTTGTGTAAAGCGCCCATCAGGTTCATGATTGCACCGTCCGCCATCACCACCTCGATGCCCATCACAAGGTCGCGGGTATTGCCATACCGCAACACGTTGGAGCCGCCCGCATTGGTTGCCAGCACACCGCCAATCATCGCCGAGCCGCGCGCGCCCAATGTCAGCGGAAATATCAACCCATGGGTCTCGACCGCCTTGTGCAAGTCCGCAAGGATCACGCCCGCGCCCACGGTTGCCGTGCGACCCTGCGCGTCGATCTGCGCAATCTGGTCAAGCCGGTCAAGCGACAGCAGCAGTGCGTCTTTGGCACAGGCCCCGCCGGTCACCCCTGTATTGCCAGACACCGGCACAACCGGCGTTTTGGTCGCATAGGCAATTCCCATGATCGCCGCAACCTCGGCCGTGTCCTTGGGGCGCAATACGGCGATTGGCGTGGAGATATAGGCACCGGTCCAATCTTGCGCCCATTTGGCTGTATCGGCCACAGTGGTCAGCACGAAGGCCCCGCCAATTGCTGCGCGAAGTTGATCAAGAATGTTCATCAGATGCCCCTATTGTTCGGACGCACACTAGGTCTCAACGGTCAGGTTTGAAAGCTACCCCAAAGCCAAAAAGGTGGCTTGCGCAGCAAACGCCTGCCAGTCGGGCTCACCGGATGG